>OLSE01002179.1_pt1 | contig 12128 bp, 14 predicted proteins | sample 1673191 | NCBI WGS metagenome assembly OLSE01 (sample SAMEA3136764, study PRJEB25190) | human gut metagenome | biome: human gut; feature: human-associated habitat; material: faeces | place: Austria | collected 2013
CTTGCACCTGCAGATGCTTATGTCTTCGAAATAGACACACCAAATTTGGAGAATGACAGAAAAGAGCACGCTTTTAAACAAAAAGTCCATGACTAAGCAAACATTAAATAAATTGCGAAAAAGAGACCGGTATTTTACCGGTCTTAGTTTTGTTCAATAGTTTTTATTACCTTTGCAGGATTTCCTACCGCAAGAGAATTTGCCGGAATATCCTTTGTGACAACTGCTCCGGCTCCTATAACGCATCCATCACCTATTGTAACCCCGGGAAGTAAAACAACACTTCCCCCTAGCCAGCAGTTTTTGCCTACAGTTATTGGCTTTGCAAATTCAATAAAAGTATTTCTTGTTTTGTAATCCAGCGGGTGTATAGGTGTGTAAAATTGTGTATTCGGCCCAATAAATGTGTTTTCACCAATTTTAACCTTAGCACAATCAAGAACGACACAGTTTGCATTAAAATATACATTGTCTTCTAGTTCAAGATTGCAGCCATAATCACAAAACAAGCTTGGAGTAATATAACACCCTTTTCCCATTTTTCCTAAAAAAGATTTCAAAATAGCTTCACGCTTGTCAGCATCTGGCTCAGCATTGAATTCTCTGGTCTTTTCCAGTGAGATTCTTCTTAATTCTACTAACTCTTCGTCATTCATCGGGTAATAATCTAACCCGGCAATCATTTTTTCATATTCTCTCATATGTGTATTATATAATAAAAAACCTGAAGTTTAACTTCAGGTTTTCTTAATCTTTAGCCCATATAGGCACCGGCTTGCATTGCGTTTGCATAGTCCCATACGTTAGTTTTTTGTAATTTTTGCTGTTCAGTTTCTTTAGGTGCTGCATCTTTTTGAGCAAAATCAAACCATACAGGATTTGCACCATTCGTTTTGCCAGCTCCGCTTGCTTCTGCAACCATATATTGCCATCCTTTCTTATATCATCGTATCTTCAACTTTATATATTAATAAAGTAATATTTTTAGGATGAATTTCAGTCTTTAAATATTTATTTACAATTCTTTACATTTTTAGGTTTATTTTTTAGAAGCAGCACTAACAGTATAGCAAAGAGCATTAATAGTGCAAGGATTGTAAAAATATCAAAGAAGGAAGCAAGCCGGGATTGAGCTAAAAGCTGTTTATACAGCATTCCGTCAGCTTTTCTGGAAGCCACAACTTCCGGATAATACCGCATAAATTTGTGCTGAAGTGCTGTAAATTTACACAGGAACATTGGATTATGTGGTGATAAATTCCCTACAAAGTAATTTTGATAAACCTGTGATACTCTTGCAATAAATGTAGAAGATATTGAAGTTGACATTGCTGTTAATATATTCTTAAAAAGAGCATGCAATGCAGCTGCATCAGCATTTTTAGACGCCGGCAAAGTTTGAAACGACAGCGCTGTAATTGGTACAAATGCAATAGGAACTCCAATACAAAGCAGTATATTAGGCAGAATTATGCTTTCCATAGAAGAGTTCGGGTTCATTTGTGTAAGCATAAGAAGTGAAATTGCAATTATTATAAATCCTATTATGGCAAGCAGTCTGCCTTCAACGTATTTTGATATTTCTCCAGCTGCAATCAAGCCGATAAAACAGACGACTGCTCTTGGAAACATTAAAAGTCCTGACATAGAAGGACTATAGCCTATTAAACTCTGCACGAACATTGGTGCAGACAACATCAAATATCGCAAAGTGCTAAAACAACATTTATAAATGCGCTTGCAAAGGTACCGAACAGAAAATTTCTGTCCTTAAATACTCTGATATCAATTACAGGATACTTATATTCAAGCTCCCAAACATAGAAAAACACGAAGGAAAATATACAAATACCTGATAACCAGCATATCCAGGTTTCATCAAACCAGTTATGCTGCTGTCCTTTGTCAAGTACAACCTGCAGGCATCCCATTGCTATTACGATAGAAGCGTACCCGAAGATATCAAATTTTTTGTTATATTTTTGTTTAACCGGCTGTTCATCTGGAACAAACAGTTTGACTAATAATAAAGATAAAAGACACAATGGGATATTTATAATGAAAATCCATTGCCATGAGTAGTTATCAGTTAAATAACCTCCAATAAAAGGGCCTGCAAGCGGTGAAAACATTGCTGCAACTCCGAATAATCCCATAGCAACCCCGCGTTGTTCTTCTGGAAAAACTTCAAGTAGAACTGCCTGACATAAAGGCAATATACAGCCGCTTCCAATACCTTGAATAACTCGTGCACCAATAAGCGCCTGAAGATTTGGCGAAATTACACAGAGCAGGCAGCCTATAGCAAATACAATGATACTATATATAAATAATAACTTTTTGCCTATAAGCCTTACAAGATAACCTGTAACCGGAAGCATAAGGCCTCCTGATATTATGTAACAGGTGATAACGGTATTTGCTTCATATTGAGTTGCACCATAAAAACCTGCTATATGCGGCTGGCTTACATTAGTTCCAGATGACGCAGCCAGTGCCAGAAATGATGGTAGAAGTACTGCGATAGCTATTATAAACGGGTTAATTTTCTTTTCTTCCATCTTTAATTCTTACCTTTGGTACAACTGACATACCAGGAACAATGTTATAACCTGAGATATCTTCATCAAACAATATTTTGACAGGAACTCTCTGGACGATTTTTACGTAGCTGCCTACAGCATTCTCCGGCGGAAATAAGCTTGATTTAGCTCCTGTGGCGCGCTGAATACTTTCAACATGGCCCTTAAATCTTTTGCCGGGATATGTATCCACTTTAATCCTTACGCTTTGCCCTTCCTTCATATGAGTAAGCTGAATTTCTTTAAAATTAGCAACTACCCAAACCTGCTCCGGTACAATATTCATTAAAGGCTGACCGATATTAACATAATTACCTTTTTCTACACTTCTGGCTGCAATTTTACCGGACTGCGGGGCGTAAATCTTGGTGTATTGCAAATTCAATTTTGCTTGTTCTACTTCTGCTTCAAGACGTTTGATTAGTGCTTCATCAGCCTGTGTTTTAGCTCTATTTGAATCAAGAGCATGCATTGAGGCCATAGAGTTTTCCTGAGCTGCATTAAACTCTGCCTCTGCAACTTCTAGAGCAGTTTTACTTCTTTCATAAGCCTGCTTTGATACAATTCCATCTTTGTACAGGTCTTTATATCTTGCAAAATCTTTTTGGGCAAAATCAAGCTTTGAAGAGGCAGATGTAATATCTTCATAAGACTTGTTAACTTTGGATGAACTCTCATCAACCTGCTTAACAGCAATATTTAAACCTGCTTTTGCTTCTGCAAGCTTAGCTTCTGCCTGATCTAATGCAACTTCAAAGTCTTTCGGATCGAGCTCTACCAGTAAATCGCCTGTTTTAACTTCCTGATTATCGTCTACAAGCAGTTTTACGACCGGTGCTGCAACCCTTGGAGCAATTGACACAAGTCTTCCTTCTACAAATGCATCATCTGTTGACTGAAAATAAGTAGAGTGTATTGCAGCTACAATACCTAGTATAATTAATATAACACCTGTTATGGATGGTACTATTACACGTTTTTTCTTATATTCCGGACGTCTTTTTTTTAATCTTGCTTTTGCTTTTTTTATAAAATCTTTATCATTCTTGTCTTCATGTTTTCTAGCCATAATCTCACCTAATTTTGTATTACAACCTTGTCTTTTAAATTAACTTCTATTTTATTTAACGTTTCCAAAAATTTTTCTATTTCTTCCTCTGAAATATTTGCCACTGTATCCTGCCAGATATTTAATATTGAAGGAAGTACTTTTTCGCACACATCTAATCCTTTTTCAGTGATGTATAACTTTTTCACCATTCTTTTTTCTTTATCTATTGCAGATGTTAAGTATTCTTTTGCCTCAAGTATAGAAACAATTCTTGTTATATTGGGTCTGTCTTTAAGAGTAACGCATGCAAGCTGGCGCAGATACATACCATTATTTATTTTAAGTGTATATAGTACAGTAAATTGTTCAGGAGTAATATCAAAACAATTTTTTACAAACTGCTGGCCTGCAAAAATCTTAGATAATAGCCCTATTCTAGAGAGTCTTAAGCCAATTTTTTGTTCTAATAAAATATCTTGTTTCATAAAATCCCTTTGTGTTATCATAATAACACAAGAAGGATAAGTGTAAATATGACATTTAAAAAAATTCTAATTATAAGTTTATTTTTAATTTCACTCCCGGTTGGTGCAAAAGAATGTACAAACCGTCTGGATTATATGAATATGGACTGGTGGAAGAATTATAATGATGAAGTGTTAATTTATCATTTCCAGACATTATATGAAAATAATCATGACCTGAGAATAGCAGCTTTAAAAACAAAGCAAGCTGAAGAAAATATTAGACTAGCCGGAGCAAATCAGCTTCCTCAATTAGGTTTTGACGGAAGTGTATCCAGAGTTTTCAGAGGACCGCGAACACAATTTGGCTCTGTGGTAATTCCTAAATATATTCAAAATGAAATATTTTTGCCTCTGAATGCTTCATATGAAATTGATATATGGGGGCAGAATTATTTGAATCGTAAGAGTGCCAAAAAACAGGCAGAAATTGCAAAACAGCAGGAAAGAGCTGCATATATTTATATAACCTCTAGTTTTGCAGCTGATTATTATAATTTGATTAAAATGGATGAACTTGAAAGAAATCTCTTAAAAATCATTGATTTACAAAAAAATATTGTAAGCATGACTGAAAAGAAGTATAATTCGGGACTGGCTTCAATAAACGAAGTTTTAGATGAAAAGCAGATATTAGTCAATTTTGAAAAAGATTTAAATAAACTTAAGGAAAACAAAAAAATATTGAATGATGAAGCTGTTGTTCTGCTAGGCCTTAATACTGATAAAGCAATTGAGCTTTCCGATTATCAGTCGATATCTTCCCCTAAAACTCCCGAAACTCTTTCTACAACTATTATTCAATACAGACCAGACTTAATTTCTTCGGAAGATTATGTGAAAAAGTCGGGTATTGATGTAAGAGTTGCAAGGCGTGAGTTTCTTCCCAAATTTATACTCTACGGCAATCTTGGTTTTAATGCCTATAAATGGAATAGAATGTTTGCAGGAGAAACTTTTCTTGCTAATGCCGGGATAGCTCCTCGTTGGGATATATTTACCGGAGGAATTAAAATGGCAAGATATAGAATAAATAAGTACGAATATAAAAAAGCTGTAGAGATCTATGAAAAAACTGTACTGACATCAATTCAAGAGGTTAATGACGCTCTTGCAGAAGCAAAGACAACAAAGGCAAATCTTATAAAGTCGGATGAAGATTACTCTATTGAAAAGGAAAAGCATATATTAGCAGAAAAACAATTTAGCATTGGAGATTCTTCGATGCTTGATGAAATGAAATCAGAAGTAAATCTATACGTCGCTAAACAGAGAAACATTGCCGCAAAAATCGACAATGTTATCTCATCAATATCTTTATATAATGCCGTTGGCGGCATAGATTATACTAAAAACGATCTTTAATTAGCAAAGAAATTAAGTTTTTCTGTAAAACAAGCTTCATCGTTTATACAGTTTTTCTGAAGATATCTTGATATTCTGCCTCTGTCTTTAAATAAAAGGACATATGGCAAGTTTGGATAAATATGATACTTCTGGTTGAAAAGTTTAGTATCATCAGATGCAATATCTAGATAAACGAAATTGTAAGACTGGCTATATTTATTTTCCATGTTACTAAAAGCCTTTTTGATATCCTCCAGATTATCAACCCAGCTTGCATATACGAGTATTGCCATAGGTTTATTACTTTCGCTTGCTTCTTTGTATGTTATAGCTTTAGATGGCAAAGCATTAAAGAGAATTACTGTTAATAAAAAAAGTGTTGATAATATTTTTTTCATATGTACATCCTATCTTTTGTATAAAAGCGGATTTGCATAAATATGCAAATCCGCTTAAAGTATTAGTTCTACTCTGCTTTAGAAATAACATCCATTTCTTCAGCTGAAGCGTAAGCAGAATGACATCCGCAGTCAACGTAAATAACTTCACCGGTAGTACCGCTTGATAAATCAGATGCAAGATATAAACCTGCTTTTCCAACGTCTTCCAAAGAAACATTTCTTTTCATTGGAGCTCTCATTGTAGCAGCCTTAAGCATTTTAGAAAATCCTGCAATACCCATTGATGCAAGTGTTTTTACCGGGCCGGAAGATAAGCAGTTAACACGAATACCTTTGCTGCCTAAGTCTACAGCAAGGAATCTCATAGCAGATTCTAATGCAGCCTTTGCAACACCCATTACATTGTAGCTAGGAACTGATAATACAGAACCAAGATATGTTAATGCAAAAATAGAGCTGCCTTCGTTCATAAGAGGTTCAGCATGTCTGCAAACTCTTACAAGAGAATATGCACTAACGCCAAGTGCGATATCCCAGCCTTCTTTAGAAGTATCAACAAATCTGCCCATCAAATCTTCTTTAGGTGCAAAGGCAACAGCATGAACAACAAAGTCTAATTTACCGTATATTTTTTCACATTCTTTGAATACTGCTTCAACTTCTTCTTCTTTTGTAACATCGCAGCTCATAATAAGCTTAGCGTTCATACTTTCTGCAATAGGTTTAACTCTTTTTTCCATAGCTTCGCCGGCGTATGTAAATGCAATATCAGCACCTTCGTCAAATAGCTGTTTTGCAATACCATAGGCTATACCATGTGTATTAGAAACACCAAAGATTATACCTTTTTTACCCTTCATTAAATCCATAAAAAACTCCTCTTTTCCTAATCTACCTTTCAAGAATAACAGAAAAATGAATTCATAGCAATAGAGAAAGAGGAATTAATAACAATTAATTCCTCTTTCTACAAGATTATTTATATTTTTTATCCAATTCTTCCTCATAGAATTTCTGGAGTAAGCCGGTTATACATTTTGTATTTATCTCAAGCTCATATCTATATCGATCTCTTAAAACTCTTAACCACAAACCCAGCTGATTAGCTTTTGCCGTTTGGTATGCTGCACTTAAGCTTTTATTAAATTCTTTACCATCATCATCCTGAGCATAAGCAGCCTGGTATGTTTTGTTTTCAAAAGTGAATGATACCATTGCACCTTTGCCTCTTTCTAAAGGTTTTCCATTTGCGCATTCTGTATAAATCTGGCGCATTCCTTCTGAATATAACGATTTTAATCTTAAATATGCAGAGTAAAGGCAATCCTGATCAACCCCCTGTCTATTTAAAGCTATAGTGTAATAATGGCTAACCCAATTGAGTACCAGTGAAGTATCGTTGGCCAAGTTTTGAGGTAAAACTCTTTTCCAACCTTTCTTTTTAGGCCCATCAATATTTTTAGTGAATAAAATCCAGGTACTTCCATCTAAAGATAAACCAAGATTTCTTTCAGGGATAAATGGTGGTGTAATCGAGCTGTTTGAAGTATTCGAAGTTGTTGAAGTACTAGACGATGTGCCGGAAGATGTACTGGAGCTGCTACTAGAAGTACCACTAGAACTGCTTGAGGTACCAGATGACGTGCCAGAAGATGTACTAGAGCTGCTGCTACTAGAAGTCCCGCTAGAACTGCTTGAAGTAGTAGATGATGTACTAGAACTACTACTTGAAGTGCTACTAGAAGTGTTTGAACCAGGATTGCCAGGTTCATCCGGAATAACCGGCAAATCCGGCATGTTTACAGGTTTCTCTGAAACAGTTCCATCCTGATAAACATATATTTTGTATCTGTCATAACCGTCTTTGTTTGGTTTCTTCGCACCATTTGTGTCTATCTGAATTATACCAGGTGTTTTTAATTCTTTGAAATCTGTAACAGGTAGAACCCAAACAATCCCGTCATTTGTTTTAAGTGTAGCTTTCCCATCAAGGCTGGCGTTAGCAATACAGCTTACCTCAGAGAGCGCATTTATTTTTGCAGCAAAAAGTCCACAAAACTTAGTTGTGCCTTCATATTTTTTGCCTTCATAAATAACCCATTCAGTATTGCCCAGAAACTGAGGAGCATTTTTGCCGTCAACTTCCGGATACAAATCCTCATCATGTACCATAGAAGGTACAAGACGTGCAGTTAAGTTATATGCCTTTTTAAACATACGAGCTTCTCTAGCCGGTATAATCTTTTTTAGTACCTGTAAACACAGTAATGCAATTACTATTACACAAGCTACAACAATAAGAACTTCTGCAAGAGAAAAACCTTTTGCCATAAAATGTTTAATAGCTGTGCGTTTGTCTGTACAATTAATGATGTGTTTCTCAATCATACTTTTCCTTTCTTTAACATAACATTTCTATCAAAATGTTATGCTATCAGGCAGGATAACAGATACACGCAGAATAATAATGCTGGAAAAAAATTAAAAAAAATTAAAAAGTATTAAATATAGTAGTAATTTGAAATATATATAACATTATGATAGAAATGTTATATATTATAACCAATATAATTATAGCATATTTTATGTAAAATAAAAGAGCTTGATTAATATCAAGCTCATATATAAGTACATATCCCAATCAACAACAAATTTAAAATTTATAATAAGTTTAAAGCAATACTCGGTGTTTGGTTAGCAGTTGCAAGTAATGTTGCAGATGCCTGCTGGAGTATTTGAGCTTTAATATAATTAGAAGATTCTTCAGCAACATCAGCATCTCTTAATGTAGAAAGTGATGATGTTATATTTTCTGACTGTACATTTATTGATTCAACAGCAGATTCAATCCTGTTTTGAGCAGCACCAAGTGTAGTAGTCCTTGCAGATATTTCACTAATTACAGCATCAATCTTATTAAGCATTTCATTTTGTCCGCCTGTAATTTGTTTTCCATCATATCCAGAACAAAGTTTTGCAACTTCTGCTACTGTAGCACCGCCAACACCGCCAAAAGTTTTGAATAATGCAGATACATGCCCATTTTGGAATAAAGAAGCATCAAGAGCAATTCTGCTTGCTGCATCACTGTATAAACCAACTTGAAGGTTAATATCATCTGTTAGTGAACCATCCATCATCTTCAAACCGTTAAATTCACAGTTAGCACTAATACGGTCAATTTCTTCTAGTCTTGCAGTAATTTCAGAAGCAATTGCTTTTAATGAATCAGAACCATAAGTTCCATTGGCAGCCTGTTCGGTCAAATCTCTTACACGCTGTAAATGTGAGGTAATTAAGGAATAAGTATCCTCTAATGTTGTAAGCATATCTGCGCCGGTTGAGGCATTATCAGATGCTACATCTAAAGATCCTAACTGTGTTTTCCAGGTTGTCGCAATAGAATAACCTGCTGCGTTATCGGCTGCATGATTGATTTTATACCCGGTCGTCATTCTTTCAATACTCTTGTTTAGCATTGATGTCGCAGCATTCAAGTTCTTCTGTACTATTAAAGACGACATATTTGTATTAATTGTAAGAGCCATTCCCTAACCTTTCTGACCCGGTGCAGAAATCTGCACTATATTCCCTAATCACATAGTGAATTATAATCTCTCTTTTTATTTATATATAACTCACATATCCTTGTATACAAACATTATAGAATAACTAAATAAAAAATACACTATGTACGTCTTTAATATTTACAATTTTTTACATTTTAATTTTTTCAAAGAAATTTTTAAGGCTCGTATCAGCATTGTTTTTAGCGCTTTCTACTGCATTTTTGATTGCACTGATAAATGTTTCATGAGGGTATGCACTTGCATAGTCATTTTTTATCGGGCTTAGAGTTTCCTTAATTTCTTTAGTAACATTCGGTGAAATACTATTAATTGTTTCTACAAACCAGTCATCTTTGACTGCCATGTCGCAGTATGCATTTAGAGCGCCTTTTGCTTGATATATTTCCTTATCTTTTATTAAAGGACGAGGACCTGCTGCTTGAATGCTGTTTCTGCCAATATTTTGTGCTTCTTGAGCTGCTTTTTTAAGACCATAAAGAACTTCGTTTCTTCCTTGAAAATTTACGTTGTTAATATTTAAATTCATATTTTACCTCCTGATTTATATAATACCTGTAAATATTTTTTTTGCTATTTGTATTAAAATATAAATATTACAGGAGGAAGTATTATGACAAAGGTATTAACAATCGGCAGCGCTACAATGGATGTTTTTGTTGAGTGCGATGATGCAAATATAGTTTCAGTATGTTCGAAGACAAAAAATTCTGATTTTATGAGTTATCCATATGGCTCGAAGATTGATATTACAACCTTTTCTTCAAATGTTGGAGGCGGCGGTGTTAATACAGCCTGTAATTTTGCTAATTTAGGGTTTGATACTTCTGCTATATTTAAAATAGGTGAGGATATTTATTCAGAAGGTATTTTAGATGCTTTCAAAAATAAAAATGTAAATTTAGCTAATATAATTCAAAATAAAGAAGCATCCACAGGGTTTTCAATAATTCTGGTAAGTTTTCAAGGTGATAGAACTGTTCTTGCTCATAGAGGAGCAAATGCTCAAATTATGGAAAGTGAAATTAATTTTAAAGCCATTGAGGATGCTGATTTAATCTATGTTGCGCCTTTAAATGGCGAATCAAATAAAGTTCTTGAGTCTATTGTTGATTATGCGCATGAGCATGACACAAAAATTTGTTTTAATGCTGGTTCAACAAGTATTAAAAGAGGTTTTGAGCATATAAAAACAATACTGAGATCTGCCCATATTGTTGTAATGAATAAGGAAGAAGCTACTATGGCTACAGGCATTCAGGTAAGGCCTGATACCAAAACTGAGAAATTTTCGCATGAACTTATTCATAGAGATGTGAAGAAAATGCTTACAACCATGAAAGTCATGGATTACCAGATTGTTGTAATTACAGATGGCGGCAAAGGGGCATATGCTTATGACGGGCAAAAATTCTATTTTTGTCCTGTGTTTCCTTCTCCTGTAATTTCAACTTTGGGTGCCGGTGACGCTTTTGCTTCAACTTTCTGCGCAGCTTTAGAGAGAACAAAATTAAATGTTGGATTGTCACTTATGTATGCATCAGTTAATTCTTCCAGTGTTGTTTCTGAGTTTGGGGCTACTGAAGGGCTGGCAACATTTGAACAGATTGAGGAAAAATTAAAAAATAATCCGGATTATACTTATTTAGAGGGTTAACATGTTTTTGATGATTTCTCCCAATATGCTGAAAACTTATGAACTTTGTCCGAGAAAGTTTTATTTACGTTATGTCAAAAATATTTCTATGCCCGTAAATGATGATATTTTTGAATTTGGTAAAAACATCCATGCCCTTGCTTCATATTATTTGCGCGGAGAAAATATTGATAAAATGGAGCTTTCTCTTTCTGAACGTGAAGCTGCGGTATGGAACTATTTAAAGGGCATAAAATATTTTGGATATGAGGTTGTTAATACAGAATATAATTTATCTCTAAAACTAGGAGATGCTTTCTTTGGAGGTCGTCTTGATGCGCTTGTTAAAGAAGATGATACATATTATATTCTTGATTACAAAACAGGTTCAGCTCCTAAGAATGCAAAATTTGATTACCAAACTATGATTTATCTTCTTGCAGTAAGTAAATTTTTTAAAACTGATAAGGTGAAATTTATTTATATTGATTTAAAAAATAAAGAAGAGCTGGCCGTTGAATATTCTCCTGAACTAGGAGAAGAATATCAAAAAAGGTTAGTTAATGCTGCTGCGAAAATAAATAGTGATGAGATTCCACCTAAAAAAACTGAGTGCAAGTGTGAATATAAAGCTGTTTGTTTTTAACATGATATAATTTCTAATATGAAAGAATATTTAATAGATACACATGCTCATATAGATATGCTTGAAGCCCCTATTGAATCTACTTTGCAGCTAATGAAAGATTTCGGGGTAAAAAAGGCTGTGATACCATCTGTAGAAGTATCTTCGATGGAAAAAGTTATTGCAGCTGCTGAAGCGGATGAAAACATTTACGCAATGATTGGCATTTATCCATCTGAGGCAAAAACTTATACTCAAGAAGTCGAAGACAGAATGATAGAACTTGCTAAAAATCATAAAGTTAAGGCGGTGGGCGAAATTGTTCCGGTGTTGCCGGAGCTGCACTTTCTGGGGTAGCCGTTTCCGGGGTAGCGG
>OLSE01002191.1_pt1 | contig 12061 bp, 6 predicted proteins | sample 1673191 | NCBI WGS metagenome assembly OLSE01 (sample SAMEA3136764, study PRJEB25190) | human gut metagenome | biome: human gut; feature: human-associated habitat; material: faeces | place: Austria | collected 2013
TCCGTGTAGACCTTTGCCGGCGCCGGATTGTCGAAATCGTTGTAGCAACCGGCCAGAACGATTCCGACGGCGAGCGTCAGGGCTATTTTCAGGATGTTGTTCATAATTCTTGCTCTTTAATTCGTTTGTTTTCATGTGCCATTTCCCGCCTCGGCATATCCCGGACTTCGTTCGGCTCTGCGCTCGGCTTGACGAAATGGTCAGCCGTTAGAAACGGAAATAGACGTTCAGGTAATAGGTCGTCCCGAACATGTAGAAATATTTCGGATCGAACCGTTCGTAGGAGGTCACCAGACTGGTGTTCGACTCGTCGGCCTTGATCTTGTTCAGACGCATCTGCTCGTAGCCGCCCGTCTTGATATCCTGATTGTTGAGGATGTTCTTCACTTCGAGGCTGAAACCGAGCGTGTAGTTGCGCTTGATGTACCAGTTCTTGCCGAGGCTGGCATTGAGCACGAAGGCCGAGTCGAATTTCTCCTGTGCGCGCATCGTGCGGATCATCTCGGCAGTCTCGGCGTTGGTCGCTCCGGCGCGCAGTACCTCGTCGGTGCGGAACAGCGGGTTCATCGACAGGTAGTTGTTGTCGTAGAAATTCAGGTCGGCCGATGCGAACCAGTTGTTGTCGCTGCGGTACGACAGGCCGACGTTGACGGCCGTCTGCGGCGTGCTCTCCACGCGCATGTCCTTCCAGTAGACGATGCTGCTGTCGACGTCCGAGAGGATTTTCGAACTGTTGTCGGCCAGCTGTACGAACGTGGGGTTCGAGTCGTAGGTGTACTGCCCGACGCTTACCGCCCCGTTCAGGCTGAGACCCATGTAGAGCGGAACGGTCATACCGAATTCCAGACCGAAGAACTTCTTGTCGATGCCGCTGATGGCGAAGTTGACGAACGTCGATTGCAGGTCGTCGTAGTAGGAGATGATGTCGGTCTGGTCGTGGATCATGGTGTAGTAACCCGACAGACGCGCCTTGATGCCGCGGTAGCTGAGGTTGTACGATGCGTCGACGCCCCAGATTTTCTCGGCTTTGAGACCCGGCGTCACCTCGTTGCGCGTACGCGGCGAGATGAAGGAGTTCTGGAACGTGGGGGCATTCTGCAACGCCACGGCATTGAATTCCACGGAATGCGCCGCCGAGAAGCGGTAGGCGAGGTTCAGTTTGGCCTGATAGGTGAAGTAGTCGAGCGCCTCGGAGTTGCCGAACGAGTTGGAGGGGTAGGTGCCCTTCATGTAGCGGCCGTCGCGCCACATCGTCACCTGGCCCACTTCGCCGCCGATCGTGCCGTCCAGTCCGGCGATGTTGAAGTTGTACATCGCCCATAGTTTGGCCTGACGGATGTTGGCGTAGTAGTCGTAACCGAACTTGTCACCCTCCTCCACGCGGCGGGCGTGGCCGTGCTCGTAGTAGTAGTGGAGGTCGTTCTGCTTCTCTTCCTCACCCACGAAGTCGCGCTCGGCGAACTTGTCGATGTCCACCCAGTAGTCGCCGCCCAGCAGGTCTTTCACCTTGTCGTAGTATTCGGTGCGGTTCCAGCGGTAGAGGATGCCTGCGACGAGGCGCGAATTGTCGCGGAACGTGCGGGCGATCTGCGCCGTGAGGTTCAGGTCGAGCTGGTCGGTGTGGCGCTCCTCGATCATGTAGTTCGAGCGGTGTCCGGCGCCGTAGGTCCCTTCGTCGATCTCGCCGCGGTAGTTGGTGTCGTAGAGCCGGTCCCAGTTGATCTGACGGGTGTCGTAGCTCGTACGCCACAGCTCGGCGATCTGGGCCGCATTCGAGAACTGGTTGTTGGCCATGTAGTAGCTGGGCAGGTTGCGGTAGTAGTCGGGACGCGGGTCGGCACCGCCCTTCCACGTGAGGGCCGAGTAGCCGTTCGTACCGAAGCGGAACGAGGCCGCTGCGTCGATCTTCGTGCGGTCGTCGGGCGTGTTGGTGTAATTGACGACCATCAGCGGCTCGTGGTTGTTGCGCACGCGGGCGTTGCGTTTCTTGCCGTCCTGATAACCCCAGTTGGGATTGTAGTAGTTGTTGCCGACCAGGTCGTAGACCTCCTGCGTCGAAGCCTGCTGCGCGCCACGCTCGGTCGGAGCGCCGAGGATCGTGAACGTCAGCCGGTTGCGCTCGTTGAAGCGTTTCTCCACCGATCCGTAGTAGCCGAAGCAGTTGTAATAGATGCCGTTGACCCAGTCGTTGCCGCCCTGTCGCGTCGATACGGAGAAGGCATACGACCAGCCATTGTCGAGCAGACCGGAGGCGTAGGAGACCATCGCACGGAAACGGTACATCGAATTGCCGTTGACCAGGCTCACGCGCAGGCCCTTGCGGATCTGCGAGGCCGTGGCGTTGATGTTGGTCGTCCCGCCGATGCCGCCCAGTCCGTAGTCGGCGGCCTGCAAACCGGTGGTATTCTCCTGATTGCGCGTGGCGTCGTTCAGACCGCTCCACAGCGACCACGGCGTGTAGCCCGTCAGGGCGTCGTTGAGGCGGATGCCGTTGAAATAGACGTTGGTGTACTGCGAATCGTAACCGCGCAGGTTGAAACGCATCTCGCCGAACTTGTAGGAGGCGATGTTGTTGAAGACGTCTTTCGACGAGGAGAGCGACGAGGGCAGCGACTGCGTGTCGTTGGCCGTCTCGGTGTCGAACTCCGCGAAGATCGAGTCGTCGAACGCCTCGGTATAGACGGGTACCAGCGCGATCGAACGGACGTCTTTCGTGAGCTTGTCCACGCGAACCTTGATTTCGAGCGGTTCGTAGTCGTCGGCTTCGAACGTGAGGGTGTAGTCGCCCGAAGCCACGTCGTCGAACCGGAACCGCCCCTCGGCGTCGGAGGTCGCTTGTCGTTCGCCGGGGGTGAGGGTGATCTTCACCTGCTCGATGGCCGCGCGGTCGCCGCGAGAGACGACTTTTCCCTTGATGCCGCTGCCTTGTGCGAGGGCAGGGAGCGTCGCCATCGTCAGAAGCAATGTGAGTAAATGCTTTATTTTCATAATGAATCGATTTATTTGGCAATGTAGATGAATACCGGCAGGTGGTCCGAGAATCCGCCCTGGAAATTGTTGCCTACGAAGGTACGCAGCGGATAACCCTTATACTGCCCCTCCTGCTGGATGAGGTAGGAGGGTTTGAAGATATTGCCGTAGAATTTGGTCTTTTTGTACGGGTCCTTGACGAGTTTCAGTTTGCCGGCGGAACCGGTAGCGAGGTTCTCCGAAACGACGATATTGTCGAAGAGGTTCCATGCGTCGCGGTAGGCGAGCGTTCCCAGACCGGCTTTGAGCATGTCGGCGAAGGGCGTGTAGAAATCGCCCGGCTGCAACTCCTTGATCTTGGCCTTGGCGCCCAGATGGACTTCGACGCTCTCGTCGGTCGGATCGTCGTTGAAGTCGCCCATGGCCACGATCTTGGTGGCGGGGTTGACTTTGAGCACCGAGTCGGCGATCGCACGCATCTGTTCGGCCGCGGCGTTGCGCTTGAAGGCCGATGCCGCCTGCCCGCCCAGCCGCGAGGGCCAGTGCGCGACCATGAAGAGGAAGGGCTCGTCGTCGATCGTTCCCCACATCGTCACGATGCCGCGTGTGCGCCAGTTGGGCAGCGAGGCGATCCGCACGGGGATGTCGGCGCTGCCTTCGAGTTTGAAGACATCCGGACGGTAGAGGAACGCCACGTCCACGCCGCGCAGGTCGGGCGAGTCGTAGTGGCAGATCGCATAACGTGCCGGAAGGAGCTTGCGCGTCGATGCGATGTCTTCCAGGATCGAACGGTTCTCGATCTCCGAGACGCCGATCACCGCCGGATAGTTGCGGTCGATGGCGGCGATGTCGAACAACACGCGCTCCATGTTGCGGAGTTTCTTGTCGTACTTGGCCGTATTCCACCGCTTCGCACCGTCGGGAAGGAACTCTTCGTCGTTGGTTTCGGGGTCGTCGATGGTGTCGAAGAAGTTCTCCATGTTGTAGAACATGATCTTGTGGGGCTTCTGCGCGAAGCACATCACCATGACTGACGCCAGCACCGCTGTGATTATCAGTTTCTTTCTCATGATTCGAATTGTTGAATTTCATTCTTCGTTTTCTCGTCCCGGCATGGCTCGGACGGCGTCCGGCTCTGCGCTCGGCTTGTCGAAAACGCGGTTAAAATCCCCATTGTTCGGGGCTGTTCTGTGCCTTGACCGAGGCGTCGGCGTCGGGGAAGAAGGTAAATCCCGTCTCTTTCTCGATCTCCGCCACGCTGCGGCAAAGTTGCCTGCCGAGCTGCTGTCCGTTTTCGTTGGCGACCCAGAATCCGATGGCTTTCAGTTCCGAGGCCTTGCAGTCGGCGATCCGCTTGCCGGTCGCGCCGTCGCGCGTGCGCAACAGCACCTTGAAGTAGTTCGTGGGAACCGGACAGACGTTTCCGGCCTTGTCTTTCGTCGATTCGTCGAGGTTGGCGAAATAACATCCCGTGACGACGTAGAGCGTATCCGGGCAGACGTAACTGCGGACTTTCGCTTCGAGCGCTGCCCACATGTTCTGGTTGAACTGGCCGCGCTGCGGCGTCATGTTCGATGCGTAGAACGTCTGCTTGTTCATCTCCTCGACGGTCGTGCGGTCTTTCGACGGAATCTGGTGACCGCGATTGTAGACGTTGCCGTTCTGATAACCGCCCAGCCAGAGTGCAGGCTGGTACTGCTGCGGAATCTTCGGATCGGGCGCCCATGCTTCGCTGCGATCCAGCGATCCGATGTACGAAGCGTGCAGCGGATAGGCCACCCAATGCGCCACGCGCAGTTTCTTGTCGAAGCAGAGCGAGTAGTTGCGCACGGTTTTCAGGTTCATCTTGGCATAGTGGGCCGCATAGATATAGTCTGTCTCCTCCTTGCCGGCAGGCAGCTCGGGCCACTGTTTCGGCGTGTCGTAGGGATTGTCGGTCGCATTGGGCGCCAGCTGCGTCAGCTCGAAGTCGTAGGGTGCCGAACCGTCGTCGAAAGCGATCGTGAAAGTCGCTATGCGGCTTTGCGCCGAGGCGTTGGCCTTGTAGTAGAAGAACAGCAGGTTCTCGCCGCTGTCGACCGTCCCTTGCCGCTGCCGCCCTGCGGCCGAAAAGTCGCGGGCGCTCAGCGAAAGCCAGTCGCCGCTGGTGATCGTAGCCGTGTAGTTCAGCTGTCCGCTGCCGGAGACCTCGACGATCACGCGCAGCGAAGCGGTCTCCTCGCCGCTTGCGATCTGGCCGCCGACGATCGACGACCGTTCCAGTTCGCACGACTCCACACGGGCTGTCGCCGCATCGCCGTCGCTGTCGCCGCAGGCGGCGAAAAATACTGCGACGGCCGCGACCGCGAGTCGGAGCCACTGTCGGAGGAGGTGTGTCTGCATAGTCATTCGAAACGGATAGGAATCGCCGGCGGCGTTACCCGCCGGCGATCGTTGTCAACTCAGTTTTTCTTGAAGAAGCAGAATCCTTTGCCGTAGGATGCTTGTACATAAGGGCGCAGGAACCGGCTCGATGCGCTGTTTGCGCACATCATATAGATGGCGGGGTAGTTGAATGCCTGTCCGTCTACCGTTCCCGATGCGTTCGTCGTGGCGATTACGCCACTGGCATCCTCCGTGAATGTCCAGGGCTGTGCCGGAGCATCGGCCAAAACGAGTCCCTGTTTGGGCTTTCCGTTGTCGATAATGCCCGTACCGATCAGGTATTTGTCGCCCTGCTTGATGTTGAATCCATCGGCTACGGCTTCGAACGTGAATTCGATAGCTGTATAATTACCGCTTGTCAGCGACAGTGTCTTTTTGGTTTCGTCATACGTGTAAGCGGCGGTGAATCCTTGACCGTAATCGGTGAATCCCGTAACCAGTTGAAGACCGTAAGTTCCGCCCGGCTCGCAGCCGATGAAACCCGTCATGCCGTTGACGAGCTCGGCCACTTTCGTGATCTTGTCGTAGGTATCGCCTGCTGGTTCCGAACCGCCGGCGGCAGCCTGCGTGACGGCGACGGTCTTCGCTGCGACTTTGGTCGCGCCGCCGTCGTTGGTCAGATAGACCGTGACCGTGGCGTTGCGTGCGCTGCCGGTGTTCTCGGTCGGGGTGACCGTGACGGTCGTGCCCGCTACCGATGCGGCGAAGTTGGCCGGGTCGGAGGACGAGGCGCCTACCGTGTAACCGTCGGCGTTGGCCACGGTGCAAGCGATCGTCTTGGCCTGATCCTTCGCCGCGAACGACAGCGAGGTCGGATTGACGCTCAGCGTGGGCTGCACGGGCGTGCTGCCGCCTCCCTCGCCGTAGAAGAGTTCGATCTTGGCGAACTGGCAATTGTTTTTCGTGACGGTGATGCGGTAGGAGGTGCCTGCTGTCGTACCGTTCAGTTCATAAGTTGCCGTGCCCTGTCCGACTACTTGCGACAGGCCGCCGGCGATGTCGGCGCCCGCCGTATCCGTGATGGAGGCTTCGCTGGAAGACGATGCGCCGCTGGCACCGGTCAGGATGACCTTCGAGAGCGCCTTGCCGCTGATGGCGGGCAGTTCGATGTAGGCACCGGCCTTGTCGATGTAGAAGGATTCGTATTCGGAACCGGCGTTGTAGTTGTTGTAGAACCAGTAGAACTTGCCGTCGGCGCTGGCCTTGATATGATAGGTGTAGCCGTCGATGGTATAGGTGCCCTCCGTTGCGGACGAGGAGTCGTCCTTGTCGTGGTAGGGGAATGCGGGTGTCGCCATGTCCTTTCCGCGCGAGAAATCGAGCACGATGTGCGCCGGATCCGCGGGTTCGGGATCCGTGCCGCCCTCGGCGAAGGCGGCTGCATCGGTCATGTTGCGCGGACAAAGCTGTACGGCGCCTTTATAGAGGGAGACATAACCGGTCAGATCGCCCGTTTTCGAAGCCGCGTATTGCTTGCCTGCGAATCCGGCGGCGTCCTGTGTCACGTAGACGGTCAGATCGGACGAACCGACCTTGAACGTGGTGGTACCCACAGCCCAATTACCGGCCGTTGCGGGCGAAGTGACGTTCTTGACCGTGACGAGCATGCCCTGATAATCGATCAGATTGTCGATCGACGTGAGCGGGACAGGGGTGAGTTGCGCCTTGCCGATTACTTCGGCCGTCAGCCATGTGGCTGCATCGCTCGATTCGCAGGTTACCTCGTAGCAGTTCGAGAAATTAGCCACTTTGGCCAATCCTTTCACAAGCGTGAAACGAACCTTGTCGCCCGACTTGAACGGGAATGCGGGATCTTTGGGATTGGTGTATTGGCCGCTGCTGAACAGCAGGATACCGTTCTTGGCTTGTGTCGCGCCTTCGGTCATTACCATCAGGTTATTGGCCGAAACATTGCCGCCGTCGACGTCGGTTACGACGACCGCTTCGAGCGTGCGATTGTTTTCGGCGTCGATCACGAGCTTGTCCTTGCCCGTAACCGTTTCGGCGAGCCGGTAGAGTTCGTTCACCGTGATCGCTTCGCCCGGCGTGGGTTCGGGTTCTTCGCTGCCTTCGCCCAGATCGACTTCGGTGCCGCCTTCGCCTTCGGCGAGCGTCACGTCGTCGATAGCGAATACCGATGCTTCATCGACTGCATATTTCACGTAGAGATAGGCCGCTTTGTTTTTCAGCTTGAATTTCGAGGTGGCGAATACCCAGAACTCGTCGGCCTGTGCATAGGTGTACTCGACTGTCGTCCAGCTGGTGCCGTCGGCACTCAGAGCGAGGTGGAATTTCTCCGGTTTGAACTCGTTGTCGTAGAGACCGGCATCATAGTCGATCGTTTTCGAATATTGTGCACCGAAGGTGAGTTGCAGATCCTGTGCTCCGTCGAGTTTGATCTTGTTGATGATTAAGGCGGGATTGTTCGTTCCGAAGAACGCTTTGTTCTTGCCCGAAGCACCGTCGTAGCCGGCGCTGAGTTTTCCGCTGGTGCGGATCGACATTTTGCCCTCGCCGGTGTAGGAGACTTCGCCTGCACCCGAACCGGTTTTCGCCCAGCCCGTATAGTCGGCGATAAGCGGTTTGTCCGATACGTCGGCCGTACCGAAGGATTCATAGTAGATCGCGTCGCCCGGCGTCGGGTCGGGATCCGTACCCCCCCCCTGATCCGTGCTTAGAGCCGCGATATCGGCCTTTTTGGTCGGGATGAGCTGTGCGTTTTCGCGATAGGTTTCGGCCACGCCGTAGATCGTGCCGGTCTTGTCGGCCACGTACATGTCGGCGAATCCGGTGGCGAACTGCGCCTTGTTCATGTAGACGGTCAGTGTCTTGCCCGAAGCGTCGTTGAGTGTTACCGACTGGCTTTCGGTTGCCGTCCACGGCTTGCCGACGAACGACTGGGCGGGCGTCATGTTGTTCAGTTTCACGTACTGCGCCTGATAGTCGCCCGTATTGAATTTTTCGACCGAAAGCGACGGAACGACCAGCTCGACCTCTTCGTCGCCTACGGTGACGACGACGTCGGTCAGCTGGCGCACGTTGTTGAATGCGTAGTATTTCGCGTCTTCGAGATTGAGCGTGACCTTACGGCCTGCGGGATACTTCGTTACGGGGTCGTTGGCCATGGCGAAATCGGCACCGTAGAGAACGATGGCCGACCGTTCGAGGCCGTTGTTGTCGCCCACGTAGAGTTTGCGGTTGTTGTTGCCCGCCGCGTCGTTGGCCAGGATGACCGCCTCGATCGTCGACTCGCTGTATTGGAGCGGCATGGCCTTGTCCGAGCCGACGGCGCCGCTCAGGTCGCTGTTGCCCAGAATATACTCGACCAGTTTGCCGACGGCGCCGACCGTCGGGGGAACGTAGTTGCCCTGCGTGACGGTCAGGTATTTCCGGTAGAGTTCGCCGTAGCTGTTGCTCAGCGTGAAAATCAGACGGCCCATGTGGGGCTGCGCCGATTCGCCGACGGTGATCTTGACCGTACCGTCGCCGTTGTAGATGCCCTCGGAGACCTCGTTGCCGGAGACTTTGAAATACATCCACTCCTTTTGGGTCTCTTCGTCCTCGTAGGCGACCGTCCATTGACGGTTGCTCCTCACCGTAACGGTCGCGTCTTCGGTAGCCGTTCCGGTGAAGGCGACGGCCTCCTCCGATAGTTCCAGCGTGGGAGCCTGTTTGTCGACATCGTCGTCCACACATGCTGTGAACGCCCCGGCGGCGATCGCCAGCATCGTGTAAAACGATGTTTTCCAAATGTTTAATTGCTTCATAATGAATTTGAATTAAGTGTGAATATGATTTTATGGCTTTTCGTATCCGTTTTATAAAGTGGATTTTCAATCAAAGTTATGGTCTTTTATCGGAATAACCAATTAAAAATCGATATATTTTTAGCTGAAAGTATGAAAAAGTGTAATGTTTTTTGGCTCTTTCCGGACGGATTTTTCTTTTCAGGCGGAAACAAAGCGGATGCCGACCCGTCGGGAAAGGGGTCGGCATCGCAGACGGTCGTATATTTTCTTAGCGGATGCGGTCCATTGAACGGATCATCAGTTCGTCCCGGAAAATGGCACGGACGGCCAGATAGGTGAAGATCATGGCGATGAGCGGCAGCACCAGTGGCAGTTTGACGCTCTGGGCGTGGAATTCGAACGAAGAGAAGAGGCGGTAGCTGAGAAAATAGTAGATGCCCATTACGATCTGTGCGCCCAGCAGCAGGATCATCTCCACCACGCCGAGCCGGAATTGCAGCATACGGCGCTTGAACAGGAAGATCGTCGTCAGCGGCAGCACCAACGCCAATGCCAGCAGGATGCCCATGTAGAGGGTCGATTGCACGGTTTCGCCGTCCGCCGTCCGCAGTCCGAAGGCGTAAAGGCGGAACTCTTCGCCGCCGCTGGCGAACGAGGCCAGGGGCAGGAACGCGGCGCAGGCTACCAGGCCTGCGGCCAGAAGCAGATAGAGTGTCTGAATACGTTGTATCATAATCGTCTGTTTGTCAGATATTCTTGTCGATCAGGTATTTGTTGCGGTCGGAGGCGTTGCGGTCGATCAGCTCGCCCAGGAAACCGGCCAGGAAAAACTGCACGCCGAGGATGACCAGAAGCATCGAAAGGTAGAAGAGCGGCTGCTCGGTGACGGCCCGCAGCGGCAGGCCGTGCGCCTGCTTGTAGAGCTTGGCGGCGATGATCCAGATCGTCGAGCAGCCGCCCAGCAGGAACATGAGCGTCCCCAACCCGCCGAAAAAGTACATCGGCGACCGGCCGAAATGCGAAAGGAACGAGACCGTAATCAGGTCCAGGTAGCCCTTGACCATGCGTTCCATGCCGAACTTCGAGGAGCCGTATTTGCGCGCCCTGTGGCAGACTACCTTCTCGCCGATGCGGCGGAATCCGGCCTCCTTGGCCAGGATCGGGATGTAGCGGTGCATCTCGCCGTAGACTTCGATCGACTTGACCACCTTGCGGCGGTAGGCTTTCAGTCCGCAGTTGAAGTCGTGGAGTTTGATGCCCGAGACGGTGCGCGCCGTCCAGTTGAAGAATTTGCTGGGCCAGCGTTTGCCGATCGGGTCGTGACGTTTGAGTTTCCATCCCGAAACCATGTCGTAGCCCTCTTCGAGGATCATGCGGCGCATGTCGGGAATTTCGTCGGGCGAGTCCTGCAAGTCGGCGTCCATCGTGAAGACCACGTCGCCTTCGGCGGCGGCGAATCCGCAGTAGAGTGCGGCCGACTTGCCGTAGTTGCGGGCGAACCCGATCGCCCGCAGGGCGGGATAGTGTTCTTTGAGGCGTTCGAGCGTCTCCCACGAGCCGTCGGTCGAGCCGTCGTCGACGAAGACGATTTCGTAAGAGAGGCCGTTTTCGCGTGCTACGCGGTCGATCCAGGCCGTCAGTTCGGGGAGCGACTCTTCCTCGTTGTAGAGCGGCACGACCACCGAGATGTCCAATCGCTTCTCCATCCGGTTACTCCTCCGTATTGTTGTCGAATCGTTGCCGGGGCTGTGCGAGGGCGGCGAGCACCAGTCCGAACAGCAGGCCGAGCAGGGCTTGTCCGGCGACCGACGAGAAGGTGATCCAAAGAGGCGACTGCACCATCAGGGCCATTTGGGAGATCATTTCGCCGGTATACAACCCCGTTTTCGAGAGAAGCGCGAACGATTGTTCGTAGAGTTCGGCATATTTGTCCGTGAAGAGGATGCGGCTGGCCAAGATCGTATAGGCGGCGTTGATAACGCCCACGAAGAGCGCCATGGCGACGATGAATCCCAACCGCCTGCCGTATCCGTACTCCTCCTCGCGTGTCGAGCGGGATGTCGCCCGTTTGCGTGTGTAGTATAAGAGCAGCCCGATGTAGAGGGCCAGTCCGATGAGTCCGAAAAATCCCGCTCCCGTGGCGTCTCCCAGCAACGAGCAGACGGCCGATGCGCCGCCGATGACGGCACCGTACTTCGCGGCGTCGTTCCAAAAATTCGTCTGGTTCATATTGAATTGGATCGTGTCATTATGTCCGTCAGTTGAGTTCCGCCGCACCCTGCCGCACGATTTCGGGCTCTTCCTGCGTGAGGTCGACCACCGTGGTGGGCACGATCGAACCGTATCCCCCGTCCACGACCAGCGCCACTTCGCGGCCGTAACGTTCGTGGATCAGTTCGGGGTCGGTCATGTACTCCGCGTCGTCGTCGCTTTTGAGCGATGCGGTGATGAGCGGGCACCCCAGCTGTTCGACGATCGCCCGCGGAATCGCATTGTCGGGGATGCGCACGCCGATCGTCTTGCGGCGTTGCAGCGCCTTGTCGGGCATCCGCGACGATGCGTCGAGCAGGAAGGTGATCGCTCCCGGCAGATTGCGTTTGAGAATCTTGAACGCGGCGTTGTCCACCCGGCAGTATTCCGCCGCCCGCGAGATGCCGTCGCAGATGATGCTCAACTCACCGGTCTGTTTGCCGCTGAGTTGGCGCAGTCGTTCCAGGCCGCGCGCCGAGCGGAGCGAACAGCCGTAGGCGTAGACCGAATCGGTGGGGTAAACGACCACGCCGTCGCGCTCCAAGGCTTCGACGACACGCCGTATCTCCCGTTCGGCGGGATTCTGAGGATAGATGCGCAGGATCATACGTCGGCAAAGATACGAAAAGTCGAGCGCAGAAGCAAGCGTTAGCTTGATTATGCCGAGA
>OLSE01002196.1_pt1 | contig 12037 bp, 17 predicted proteins | sample 1673191 | NCBI WGS metagenome assembly OLSE01 (sample SAMEA3136764, study PRJEB25190) | human gut metagenome | biome: human gut; feature: human-associated habitat; material: faeces | place: Austria | collected 2013
GCCAGCTACTTTGTGGCCGTGTGGAAGATGCTCCGCAAAAAGGGTTGCGTCCCCTCGGCGCTGACGCAGAATGTAAAGGACTTGCTGGCAAGCCGGGAAATCGAGGCCATTCTGGATAACACCGACTTTATGATCCTGCTGTCACAGGCCCAAAGTGACCGGGCGATCCTCGCAAAGCAGCTCGGCATTTCCGAGCATCAGCTCTCCTATATCACCCATAGCAATTCCGGCGAGGGCCTGCTGTTCTATGGCTCCGTGACCATCCCGTTTGTGGATCGTTTCCCCAAGGGTGAGATTTACAATCTGCTGACTACCCGCCCGGAGGATATGGCCCATGAGCGAAAGGACAAATAAGGCAACCTCGGGACAAAATGTCCCGAAGTCCCCCAAAAGCAAGTTCAGAGCCAAAAGCCAGCAGGAACAAACCGCCGAGTCCAAGCTGCGTATGGAAAAGCGGGGCGAACAACTGGATAAGGCCAAGGAAAAGCTGGCAAAGCAGAAGCCGCCGAAAAAACCCGGCCCCGTAAAAAAGGCGGGCCGGGCGGTGGGTGCAACCGTTCATGGGTATGTGCATAGCAAGCTATATGAGGTAGAGCATGAGAATGTCGGCACCGAAAGCGCCCACCGATCCGAGCTGGTTGGTGAGGCCGCCCTGCGCTCCACATCCCGGTATGTGAAAAAGCAAATCCGGGAGCACCCGGCCAAAGCGGTGCAAAAGGCCGAGTCCAGGCACATCAAGGCCACAGCGGATTATCAGTACCGGGCCACGGTGGAGGCCCACCCGGAAATGCAAAAGGGCGGCGCGGTGTCCCGGTATATCCAAAAGCAGAAGATCAAGCGGCAGTACGCAAAGCAAGCGCGGGAGGCGTCAAAGCAGACGGCCAAGGCCGCAGAGAAAACGGCGGTCACAACGGAAAAGCTGGCGGCCCGCGCCGTGGCCTTTGTCAAGCGGCATCCTGTGGGGGTGCTGCTGTTCCTTGCCTGTTTTCTGCTGCTGGTGCTCATGCAGTCGTGTATGTCCTCTGTGGTGACGATTGGCAACGGTGTGGTGGGGGCCATCGGCGCGTCCACCTATGCCGCCGAGGATGCCGATCTGCGCGGGGCCGAAGCCGCCTACTGTGGGCTGGAGGCCGAGCTGCAAGACTATCTGGACAGCTACGAGCGCACCCACGATTATGACGAATACCACTTTGAACTGGATGACATCGAACACGATCCCTATGTGCTGCTGTCTATCATCAGCGCCATGCACGAAGGGGCGTGGACGGTGGACGAGGTACAGGGCACGCTGCAAATGCTCTTTGAAAAGCAGTACATTCTGACAGAAACGGTGGTGACGGAGCGCCGCTACTATCTCGAAACGGACACATGGACGGACGAGGAGGGCAACACCCACACCGACACATACCGGGTCTATTACGATTACTACATTTGCACCGTGACGCTGGAAAACTTCAACCTGTCCCATCTGCCCATCTACATTATGGGCGAGGATCAGCTTTCCCGGTATGCCCTGTATATGGCTGCGCTGGGCAACCGTCCAGACCTGTTCCCATCGTCCCCCTATGTGGCAAAGTACACCGCCGATCCCGTGGAGCATGAGATCCCGGAGGCGTATCTTGCTGACGAAACCTTTGCCGCTATTTTGGAGGAGGCCGAAAAGTATATCGGTTATCCCTATGTGTGGGGCGGGTACAAGCCCAGCACATCCTTTGATTGCTCCGGCTTCGTGTCCTATGTCTACAATCAATGCGGCTGGGACTTTGGGCGGCTGGGAGCGCAGGGGCTGTATAACATCAGCCGCCGCACCAGTTCACCCCGCCCCGGTGATCTTGTATTCTTCACCGGGACTTATGATACCCCCGGCGTTTCCCATGTGGGCATCTATGTGGGCGATGGCTGGATGCTCCATTGTGGCGATCCCATCGGGTACGCCAATCTCAACACAAGCTACTGGCAGTCTCATTTCTACGCCTACGGGCGGTTATCGTGAAGGAGGTTATCTATGGCAACTACGAAAAGCGCGAAAATCGAAGCCGAGATCGAAAAGGTCAAGGCCAAAATCGCGGAACAGCAGACCAAGCTCAAAGAGCTGGAACAGCGCAAGGTGGAGGCTGAAAACAGCGAGATCGTGGACATCGTGCGCGGTATGAGCATCCCCCTTGCGGAGCTGCCGCTGGTGCTCCAGCAGCTCCGGGCCGGGAAAACCTTGGGACAAAATGTCCCGAAGTCCGAGGAGGTGGCTGCGGAATGAAAAAGCTGCGTGTTCTTTTGCTGACGCTCTGCGTGGCCGTGTTCATGTGCGGCTTTACCGTGACGGCCCATGCCGGGGGCGGTGACGAGTACATCGAGCCTACCGACCAGTGGGAAGGGCTGGAGGAGCCTACTCCCACCACCGAGCCGGGGGAAGGCTTTTCTGACGAGGGCAACCTTATCACCCGCGATCTGCTCTATGACGAGCACACAAACAAGCAGTTTATCACCGTCCAGACCAGCGGCGGCAATACATTCTATATCGTCATTGACTACGACAAGCCCGTGGACGAGGACGGCGAACAGTACGAAACATACTTTTTCAGCATTGTGGACGAGGCCGATCTGCTGGCTGCTATGGAGGCCGCCGGGATGGAAGTCCCCGCCTGTGCCTGTACGGATAAGTGCATGGCCGGGGCCGTCAACACCGATTGCCCCGTATGCGTCACCAACATGACCGAGTGCGTGGGCGTGGAGCCCGAGCCGGTGGAGGACACCGAGCCTGTGGACGATCCCGAGCCGGAGCAGCCTGAGGACACGGGCAGCAGCATGGGGCCGATCCTGCTCATTCTGGCGATTGCCGCCGTGGGCGGCGGTGCTGGCTGGTATTTCAAGGTTTACCGCCCCAAGCAGCAGCGGGCCGCAGAAGCGGTTGAGGAGGACTATGGGGACGAGCTGGACGCCTTTGACGATCCCGAGGACGATACGCCCCCTTGGGACGAGGACGAGGTATGAGCCGGGAACTGACCCGCGAGGAAAAGAGGGCGATCCGCAAGCTGGTGTTTTCCCTGTGTGCGAATTATGATCGGGAGTATGGGTGCTTACCGCTGGACGGCCCCTGCTATATGCTGGGGAAATGCTGGACGGGCGCATACTGCCGCTACTTCCGGGATGCCGTTCTGCCCAATGATCCGGTGCTGGAGGCGGCGCTGACCGCCGAAGGCCCGGCCCCGGAAACGCGGCCCTGCCCGGTCTGTGGGCGGCCTTTCCTCCCGGATGGCCGGACACGGTATTGCTCGGCGGCCTGTTCCGCTGCTGCCCTGCGAAAACAGAAGCGGGATTATATGCGTAAAACGAGGCGCTGACCCGTGGAAAATTAGCCCCGAAAAAACCGCCTGTATCAAGGCTTTTCGGGGCCGCTTTCGGGGTGGGGTGTACCATTTCATACCCCACCCCTGTTTTCGCAAAATACTTTCCACATTTTGAAGGAGGTGTACCGTGGAGAAAAACGCCGGATATGTGATCCGCGAGTCCGTTCTCTTTGACAACAAACGCGGGTTTGCCATCGCGGAGCATGAAAACCCCAAGGCCCCGGCTCCCTTTGTCACATGGCAGTTTGCCGAAGAGAACGGGCGGCGGGATTATTACTGGGGCCACTACCACACAGATGAGGCATCGGCTCAAAAGGATTTCAAGGATCGGGCCGCTGACTATAAGCGGATGTATAAGGTGCAGGAGGTCAAGCCCCGCACGATTGCCCAGCAGATGAAAGAGGCCGCAAAGCTGGCCGAGGCTGACCGGGGCCGCGCTGCCCCGAAAAAGACTACCCCCGACAGGGGCGACAGATAGGAGGATCGCTATGCCCGAAAAGTATGACCCGCTGAAAAGTGCGGAACTCACCACCGAGCAGAACTATAACATGATCGACGGTATTCTGAACAACGGCCCGGCCCCGGTGCTCCCGCCCGAGGAAAAGCCGCTGGATAAGGTGCGGGAGATCCCGCCCAAACGCCGCAGCAGGGAGCGCGAGGAGCGTTGACGAAAAAGCGCCGCCGCTGCGTCCATCTCAATGTCATGGTAACGCCCGAGGAGCAGGAGCTGATCTATGAGCGTATGGCCGAGGCGGGTATTCAGAACATGGGGGCCTATATGCGGAAAATGGCCCTCAATGGGTATGTGCTTCATGTGGATCTTGCGGATGTGCGGGAGCTGGTGTCCTTGCAGCGGCGGTGTGCAAACAACCTCAATCAAGTGGCGATCCATGCCAACACCTACGGCATCTACCCCTCGGAGATCGCTGCGCTGCAAAAGGACTATGCAGACCTGTGGGGGCCGCTGTCCGATCTAATCAAAAAGCTGTCGGAGGTGGTGGAAATGTAAAAATATGGGGAGCTGGGCTTCATCGCCCATGCTCCCCGTGTTTTTATGTATATAGCTCATCCCAATCCTCGCCCATTACCCATCTAAGTGCAGATAGCTTTCCATTAAGCATACCCCACTCAAAATCGCTATATGGGCCAAGATTTTCTTCTCCGTATTGTTGGATTACTCTTTCGGCAGATTTGAGCGCTCCTGCCCATATTTCTGGATCGACAGTTTCAAGGCTGTTTTCAACCTTGTATCTCAATGACAAATGACGATCAAACCAAACTTTTTCGCAAAACTCATTTGCCATGTCTGCGATTTCGTCCATTGAACGAGGCTCATCAATAAACTCGTCCCATTCTTCTTCCTCGTCATCCGTTTGCTGTTTTGGTGGAGTAGAAGTGGACAAGGTTTTATACCCGTCAAGGCCGATTGCCACTTGCTCTAATGTGCTCTCAATTCTGGCAAGTCGCTGGTCTTGGTCAGCAAAAAAGGATAACTGTTCCTCTTTGCTCATTTCAATATCCAAAAATTCCATTCTGATGCCGTAGAACGAAGGAGTATTTAGCAAAGAGGTAATTCGTTCCAAATGATATATCTGCACATCAACTTCGGGCATCAATTCAGACAGGATTTTTCTCTCTCCAAGGCGTAGCTCTTGATTTGTTACAAAAGCCAATCCCTCTGCATTATTGGCTTTTACACCGTCTAAATCATGGGCAAATTTCTCTTTAATGTCAGAAAAAGATTGCTGACCGCGAGGAAAGTAGACGGCCCCAATCCAACGCTTACCGTCAAAAGATAGCGTCATATCTTTTAGGCCATCTTTGCCACCTAACGGGTGAGAAGGATCGATCCCTTTGAAGCCCTCTTTGGACAGAAGAATTGCCGCCAATCGTTCAGACGGAGCCTGTCCTCTGTCCCAGTTCAGTAATCGGTTAAATGTTTCGCGTCCCTCGCTCATTCGCATGGTATTTGCCCCTTTATTTTAGTTTACTTATAGCATATCACACTTCAAAAAATATTCCATACAATTCTCGCCAGCTTGGGACATTTTGTCCCAAAGTAGCCCGGCCATCGACATCCTTGTTTGCTTATATGGGCGGAGTTATAATATTGGTAGGAGGAAACCCATCAACTTTTACAGGAGGTAGCCGCTTATGATCGTTCTGAAAATCCTTGCCGCCCCCTTTGTGGTGGTGCTCACCGTTCTGGCCGCCGTGGTGTCTTTTCTGTTCTGTATGGCAACTGCGGTTTTCGTTGTGGCCTGTGTGGTGCTGACCCTGCTTGCCGTGGCCCTGTTCATCAGCGGCCAGACGCTGGGCGGGATCGTGTTCCTTGTCCTTGCGTTTCTGATCTCTCCCTATGGCATCCCGGCCATCGCGGAGTGGCTGGTGAATAAGCTGCACAATCTCAACTTTGCTCTGCGGGGCTTCATCACAGGCTGATACTTCGGGACAATTTGTCCCAAGGTAGCATGACGGCGGCTGAACACAGCCGCCGTTTTTCTTACAGGAAGGAGGGCTGCCTACGGCCACAACCTATTTCAAGAAACACAAGATCAGTAAGGGGGAAACCGTCGCCCAATCCTTAAAAGAGCGATTTGACTATGGACAAAACCCGGACAAGACACAGGGCGGCGAATTGATTTCCTCCTATGAGTGCGACTACATGACCGCCGATGCGGAGTTCCTGCTCTCCAAGGCCAAGTACAAGGCTGCCACGGGCCGGGAGCAGCGGCGGGATGCCGATGTGCTGTGCTATCAGATCCGCCAGTCATTCAAACCGGGGGAGATCACCCCCGAGGAGGCCAACCTGGTCGGCTATGAAACGGCGATGCGCTGGACAAAGGGCAAGTATGCTTTTTTCGTCGCTACCCACACAGACCGCCAGCACATTCATAACCACATCTACTACAACTCCACTTCTCTGGATTGCTCCCACAAGTTCCGGGATTTTATCGGCTCGGCTCGGGCGCTACGGCGGCTCTCTGACCGGGTATGTCTGGAAAATGACCTGTCCGTGATCACCAACCCCAAGCTCCATAGCAAGGGCCGTTTTCTCCATTACGGAGCGTGGCTTGGGACGGAGCGCCAGCCCTCCTACAAGGAACGGCTGCGGGCGGCCATCTGCGCTGTCCTTGCCAAAAGCCCGGACAGCTTTGATACCTTTCTTCGGCTCATGGAGGAGTCCGGCTATGCAGTCAAACGGGGGCGTGGCGGTGCGATCTCGTTCCTTGTGCCGGGGCAGCAGCGGGCCACCCGGCTCCGCTCGTCCACCCTCGGGGAAGGCTTTGATCTCGGGGAGATCCGGGATGTAATTGCGGGCAAGCGCCCCTTGCCGAAGCTGGACGCTCCGGCCCCCGCTGCGCCCAGGCGTGTCGATCTGATCGTGGATATACAGGAACGCTTGCGCTCCGGGAAGGGCCCGGCCTATGAGCGGTGGGCCAAGGTGTATAACCTCAAACAGATGGCCGCTGCGCTGCAATTTATACAGGAGAATCAGATCAGCGAATACGACCAGCTCACCACCGAAACCGAGGCTGCGTCCGCCCGTTTCCATGCGCTGACAGAGCAGCTCCGGCAGACCGAGGCAGATCTTGCCTATACTTCCGAGCTCATGGGGGCCGTGGTGCAATACGCAAAGACCCGGCCCGTGTTCAACGAGTACAAGGCGACCAAGTATAGCAAGAGATTTCTGGCCCAGCATGAGGCGGAGCTGGCGGACTACCGGGCAGCCAAGGCCACTTTGAACGATCTGCTGGACGGGGCCAAACTGCCCAAGATGGCCCAATTAAAAGAAAAGCGCCGCAAGCTGGCGGCGGAGAAAAAGGCCCTGTACGCCAAGTACCGGGCGGCCCAGCAGGAAATGCGGGAGGCCGTGGCGGTCAAGGCGAATATCGATCATCTGCTCGGCCTGTCGGACGAGCGCAAAAATAAGGAACAGGAGCGATAAGCAACGGTGACGCAGACAACAGACTTCGGGACAACTTGTCCCAAAGTGCCGGGTTTGGGGAGGCTCCCCAACAAGCGTTTTTGCAGCCCCCACGGGATGCAAAAATAGCAAGTGTGGCTACACTTGCCCTGCTTGCCATTTGTGCGCTCCTCTCAAAATAGCGCAAAACGTCTTGACCGATTCGGTTATTTATGTTACACTGTATACAAATAACCGATTCGGTTATTTGAAGGAGCAGAATAGTAATGGAAAAATTTTTAGCGCTTTCACAGGAGAAACAGGCAACAATCCGTAATGCGGCGCTTGCCTGTTTCGCAAGACATGGATATGAAAAAACGTCAATCAATGATATTGCGGTAGCGGCAGGTATCTCAAAGGCGTCTATATTCCAGTATTTTGGAAATAAGCAGACACTTTACCAGTATTTATTTGATTACTGCGCTGCCCAAATGAAGCAAGCCTATAACACGAGTGCATTGGAGGAAACTACGGATTTCTTTGACCGTGTATGGGAAGCCAGCGTTATGAAAGTGGAAAACTTAAAAAAGCACCCGCATATTGTGTCGTTTATTGCAAGTGTGGCAGTGGAACCAACGCCTGAATTGAAAAGTGCCATATTTTCAGAAGCAAATGAAAAATATATCGCATCGCTTGTTCTGCATGAGCGGGATTATAAAAAATTCAGACACCCGGAGGATGCAGAATTAGTGTTTCAGATGCTTATGATGCTTGCAAAGGGTATGTCCGTTCAGTTGGAAAGTGGAGTGGATTATGACAGCATGATGAAAGAGTTTCGAAACATCCTAGATATGTTGAAACACAACTTTTACAAGGAGGAATATTTGCCATGAGCAAGCCGGTAATTGTCCTAAACGAACTTACAAAAAGCTATGGAAAACATCGAGGAATTGAAAACATTAGCTTTACTGTTGAACAAGGCGAGGTTTTCGGCTTTATTGGCCCCAATGGAGCAGGAAAATCTACCACAATCCGTACTCTAATGGGCCTGCTGAAACCCTCCAACGGAGGAGCCTCTATCTTTGGGTTAGATTGTAGTCGGGAGCCCGCCCGTATCGCAAAGGATGTGGGGTATCTTCCCAGCGAAAACTGTTACTACAACAATATGAAAGTAAAAGAAATGCTTTTCTACACAGCAGAACTCTATGGTGTGAATGCCCACAGCCGGATGGAAGAATTAGCGGAGCGGTTGAATTTAGACTTATCCAGGCGAATTGGCGATTTGTCTTTAGGGAACAAGAAAAAAGTTGGCATTGTGTCGGCTCTGTTACCCTCTCCGAAGTTGCTGATTATGGACGAGCCTACCAGTGGCCTTGACCCGCTCATCCAGCAGGCTTTCTATGATATTCTGAAAGAAGAAAACAAACGAGGTGTGACCATTTTTCTGTCCTCCCACGTTTTGAGTGAGGTGCAAAGACTTTGTGACCGTGTAGCCATTCTGCGGGAGGGGAAGCTGATCAGTGTTCAATCCATGAAGGAACTGCGGGAAAACGGATACAAGAAAATCTCGCTGACAGCAAAAAGCGCCATTCCAGAGGATTTCTTTTCTGTTCCCGGTACGGCTAATTTAGAGTGGGACAAGAGCAAGACTTCTGTATCCTTTATGTTCAGCGGACCAGTTATGATGATTATGAACCAGCTTCATCGGCTGGAGCTGGAGGATATTTTAATTGAGGAACCGTCATTGGAAGAAGTATTCCTCCACTACTACGAATAGGAGGTCGTTATGTTGATTTTTCGATTTGAATGGAAACGAAAACGAAAATATATTCTGATTTGGGCCGCAACTCTTGCGGTCTGTATCTTCTCCATGACGCCAGTGTATTATGGCATGATTGAAACGGTGGAAACTTTGCCTGTGGAATTTACACAGGGAGGCTTTTTTGAAACGGTTGGTATTTCTCTGGAGCTATTGATGGAGCCACTTGGTATGTACTCGTTCCTCACAGGCTTTTTTATGGTTGCAGGGGGGATTTTCGGGATGCACTTGGGGCTGTCGTTACATACAGAAGAGTGTACGGGAAATACGGCTGAATACTTATACACAAAGCCTTGTGGACGGAAACAGATTTATATGGGAAAGCTGCTATGTGCGCTTGCCGGAATATGTGTAACAGGGATTTTTTATCTGGCGACTTCATTTCTAACGATGACTCTGTTCCGTTTCGGATTTCCCATCGGGGAATTTTTCTTGGTGGCAGGTTCGTTTATTCTCATCTCCCTCTTTTTTGCACTATTGGGACTGATGGTTGGAATATTTCACCCCAATAATCGTTCCCCACTTCTGACAGCCGGATTGGTTGTGTTTGTGGAATATTGTATCACTTCTTTTTCGAGGACTGTCAATATCCGGGCAATCGGCTTTTTATCGCCGTTTTCTTTTTTCAGTCCAGCGGAAATCCACAATGCTGGAACTTATTCATGGGACTATATGCTCTGGTATCTGCTCCTGCTGTTTGGGTTTGCGCTGCTGGCATACTGGAAAATCTTGAAGCGGGATATTGCGTTGGCTGTGTAAAGGAGGAAACGAATGAAGGCGTTAGTGAAAAACGAGCTGCGCTTAACAAGAAAACTACTGCTGATCTGGATGGGAATTGTCTTGATTTTGTGTGGCTTCGCTTACTTTGAGTATTTGTCACTAAAGGAAAGCCTCAATGAGCTGACAGGGCTAATATCGAATTTTCCGAAAATTCTGAAAGCTATGTTTGGTGTGAGCGGTGATCTGACTTCTGCTTTGGGCTGGTATGGCTGTATGTATTATTGGGTCACGATGCTAACCAACAGCTATGCGGTCTATCTCGGTGTTTCGTGTGTAGCGAAAGAACAGGCGCAGGGAACGGCAGAATATCTATTTACAAAACCAGTGGGTCGCAACAAGGTTGTCTGTGCCAAAGCAGTTGCCTGTGTATGTAATTTGCTTGCACTTGCGGTATTCAGCGGGTTATGTAATTATTTTACCGCCATTTTACCGCTAGGCGGTTTAGAGCAAAGAAACGCTGCTTTTACCACCACATTGGGCCTGTTTTTGACAGGGTTGACTTTGTTTGCAATCACGCTTCTGGCCTCCAGCCTGACGAGAACCTATAAAGGGGCTGTTCGGATAGGCGCGGGAATATTATTGCTCTTTTATGGCATCAGCATCACCGCCGAATATCTTGAAGCTCCAATGCTGTACTGCTTAACGCCATTAAAATTCTTCGATGTTTACACAGTGGCAATAAGTGGAATACAGTTTTCGTTCTTCCTATTGGCTATGATAATTGCGATTGGTTCTGTTATCACAGCTCAAAAAGTTTGGACGCTCAGGGAAATTTGAAATGAACGATATGGATAGCTTCGAGTGGTCAGAGTGTCCAGCAGGTTAAAGTCCTGAAACACAAATCCAAGGTTCTCCCGGCGAAACCGGGCAATCTGCTTTTCATTGATTTCCGTCACATCGGTTCCATTCAGATAGATATGCCCTGCGCTGACCGTATCAATGGTGGAAATGCAGTTGAGCAGAGTGGTCTTGCCGGAACCGGATGCCCCCATAATCCCCACAAATTCCCCTTCCTGAACAGAAAAGCTAATATCCTGAATTGCTTTTGTGACATTACCTTTGCTGCCGTAATATTTTTGGATATGTTCCAGTTTCAAAACTTCATTCATATAGGCAGACCTCCTTCATCGTTTTTAATAGCTTGATAGCGGCACCCCCATTCAAAAGAGCCGATAACCACAAGAAATTAGACCTTGTGTGTTATCGGCTCTGCGGCTGTGCGTCTGGCGCTTTGATAACGGATATATTGAATTGTTCAACATCAATTAGACATTCGCTTTTACATTTTGGACAAAAGAGAGGAAAATTTTTCAGAATAGTATCTTCTCTAACTTTGTCGCGCGTTTTATTTCCACAGATCGGGCAGCGTATAAACTCTGTTTTTTCCATATCCATCATTTTTCATCCCGGTTTTTATCCTGTTTCTTTTTTTCCTCCCGATATTTACGGATAAGTTTATTCCGAACAGGAATACCAACACCAATCAGAAGCACTACTGCTAAAATCGTGAAATCCATACTATCCACCTCACATTTCTTTATTTTTCATAATCTGAACAGAGAACCAGATCGACACAGCATACATAACAATCACCAGCGCAATCGCAAGAGTGAGAAGCAGCACAGGTGAACTGGCAATCGCGTTGATAATGGGGTTATCAGCAGGCAGTTTAGGAAGAAGAAACAAAGTCACTAAAAATCCCGCAACCGGAATATACATAAACACCCGGCCTTTGATAGAGCCAAATTTGTAATATCCGGGAATTTGAAATACCGTGTAAAGTGCAAACAAGAACAGGCCGCCAATGGCCGCACTGATAATATCAAACGGTTCAACGGTTTCTCCCAATGCCCGTAATACAATCGGCTGTGTGATAAGGGACACCACCAAAGCGATAACTCCAAGCACAACAACAAAAAGATACCGTCCCATCACCATTTCACTTTTCTTTACAGGCAAAATACCATATAGGCGTTCCATGCTATTTTTTTCTGTGACGGAGAAAGTATAGCCGGTTGTCATGGCGATAAAGCACATGGCGAAAGAAACTCCTGTCAATATAGAGCGGTTGATTGCTGCAAAAGCGATGGGGAGAAGCATAGTAAACCCAATCACTTTGACATACGGTTTTACAAGGGAAAAATCCAGTCTTGTAGCTTTCAATATATTACTCATAATCCTCACCTT
>OLSE01002205.1_pt1 | contig 11963 bp, 11 predicted proteins | sample 1673191 | NCBI WGS metagenome assembly OLSE01 (sample SAMEA3136764, study PRJEB25190) | human gut metagenome | biome: human gut; feature: human-associated habitat; material: faeces | place: Austria | collected 2013
TTCCGTGGTGCTGGCGAGCGTGTTGGCGCTTGCGTGGGGCGGTGTGTTCCGTCGCATGGCGCCGCACGTGTTCGTGGCGTTGCAGGTGCTCATGCTGGCTGGCGCGGCGGTGGTCATGGCGTACACGGGGCTGCTGCTGCAGAGCATGCGTGCCGTGGCGCTGTGGCATTCCCCATGGCTGCCGGCCCTGTTCGTCCTGTCGTCCCTGTCGTGCGGATTTGCGCTGGTGGTGGGCGCGGCGCAGTTCTCGGAGGCGGCAGGCGCATTCGCTTCCGTTCTGTCCCGGTCTGCTTTGGCGGATGCGGGCGTGATCGTTGCGGAGGCGTTGGCGGCGGTGGCGTTGCTGGCCACGGTGGCCCATGCGGCGCAGGCGGGCGGTGCGAACGGCACCACGGTGGCGGCCGCGGAATCGGTTCGCCAGCTTGCATGCGGCGTGCAAGCGCCCCTGTTCTGGGGCGGGTTCGTGACGTTGGGTCTGGCGATTCCGCTGTGCATCGAGGTGGCGGGGGCCATGCTGCACCGCCTGCCTTCGGTTGCGATTCTGGGGCTGGCCGCAAGCGTCTTGGTGGGCGGGTTCGCTCTGCGTTGGTGCATAGTGAATGCGGGGATGCACCCTGCTTTGAGCGTGTTGGGCTTTGGATAGAAAAGGGCGGTTTTGCGATGTTTCCCTTCGAAGTGGACGCGACGAGCGACGTTCCCCTGTGGGTGCAGCTGCGCCAGAGACTCGTCTACCTCATCAATTCGGGTTACTTCAAGCCGGGTGACCAGCTGCCTACCGTGCGCGGCCTCGCTTCGGAGATTTCCATCAACTACAACACGGTGAACAAGGCGTACCTCAGCCTCGTTTCCGACGGCTACCTGGAATCGACGCGCGGGCGCGGCGTGTTCGTACGCGACCTCGACGCCGAGATGGACGAGGAGTACACGAAAGACGTCGACGGCATCATGAGCGACTGCGTGGCGGCCTGCCGCGACCTCGGATTGTCGTTGGACGACGTGCAGAAGTGCATGATCAAGAAGATCAAGCAGATCAAGAAGGACGAGGGCCTCGAACCCCCGCTCGAGCGGGTCGAGGGGACGGGGCGGATCGTGCCGGTCGACGTGGGAACGACGGCGCGCAAGGCGCGGACGGGAGCGTGATGCGGGTGAAGACCAGGCGAAACGAAGGGGATATGCCAGGCGGGCAGGGCGGCGTGCCGTCTGCCGCATCGTCGCGCCGCGGACTGCACGTTGTCCCCGAGGCGAGCACGGAGATCGTAGGCGAGCGCGCGTCGAGCACGGGCGTGCTGCTGTTCTCGGCGGTGGTGTTCCTGCTGGCGTTCGGCCTTGCGCTGGGCGCCTGGTGGGCAATCGCCGGCATCGGCGTCGCAGCCATCTCGACGGCGCTCGTCTGCGCGCTTCTGGCCACGGCGGCCGTGCACATCGCGCAGCAATGGGAGAAGGTGGTCGTACTGCGCTTCGGCACGTTCAACCGCGTGTCGGGCCCGGGTCTGTTCTGGACGTTCCCCGTCATCGAGCAGAACACCATGCGCGTGGACACCCGCGTGCGCGCCACCACCTTCGGCGCCGAGGAAACCCTCACCGCCGACCTCGTGCCGCTCGACGTGAACGCCGTGCTGTTCTGGCACGTGTGGGATGCGAAAGCGGCGTGCATCGAGGTGGGCGACTTCACGCGTGCCGTGGAGCTGGCGGCCCAGACGGCGCTGCGCGATGCCATCGGGCGCGCGAGCGTGGCCGAGGTGGCCATCCGCCGCGAGCAGCTGGATCGCGAGCTCAAGCGCGTGCTGGAGGAGAAGGTGGCGCCGTGGGGTATAACCGTGCTGTCGGTGGAGATACGCGACATCCTGCTGCCGAAGGAATTGCAGGACGTCATGTCGCTGGAGGCCCAGGCCGAGCAGCGCAAGAAGGCCCGCATCATCCTCATGGAAGCCGAGCAGGACATCTGCGAGATGATGGACGACATGGGCGACACCTATGCGAAGAACGACGTCGCGCTGCGCCTGCGTGCGATGCACCTCTTGTACGAGAGCGTGCGCGAAACGGGTGGCACGGTGGTGGTGCCCAGCAGCTTCAGCGAAGGCTTCGGCGACGTGCTGGGCGACGTGGCGAAGGATGTGCTGGGGAAGGGGTCGGGCTTGTGATGGCCCAAGGCGACGAGCGTTGAGCTTGGTCGTTCTGGTCGGCCGCTTGGGGTCTCGATCCTGATTGCGCTTCGAGTTTCGCCTCTTGCTCGCGCCGCGAATCGCGCTTCCCGCGCCCGCCCGCTGCACGCTCGATGCGCCGTTGGTGGCAAAAGGGCATCGAATTCGGAAGTTTCGCAGCGGGCGGCTGGTGGGGCGGGCATGCTCATACAGCATATTGCCTGTTCGCAGAGCGCTCTTATGCGATGTCGTGCGCGCTGTGCTTGCTCGGCCTACGCGACTTCTTCCGAATTTGATGCTTTTTTGCCGTTTTGGCTTCCGTCCGCTGCACGAAAGGGTGGCCGATGTCTGAGGCGGCGCTTGGGCGAGGGGTTTTCCGGGCGATGTCCATCGGACGGGTATTCGGGGCTTCTGTCTCGACGATTCCCCGGCATGCGTGGCGCATTCTTCGCCGCCCTTTCGGTTTCAAGCCGACAAAGTAAGAAGATGACCTGCGGAATCACGAAAAAGTATTCACAAAATAGTATAATGACAAGCAAAAATTATCCTATGACAATCATTGATTGTCATAGGATAATTTCGTATAGTGGGCGCAGTGGAATTTGGCCAATTCTCACGAGGAACGGGGGTATCCTCGTATGAGGTTTTGCCGGCTGGAGGTATGAAGACCACAGTCGACGGAACGGGGATATCCTGACGACATCTTTGAGGAGGAGACATGTCAGGAACAAGCAGCCCGAACAGCGGGCTCACGCGCAGGAGCTTTCTAAAGGCGACCGGCGCTGCTGCGGGGGCGCTCGGCCTCGCAGGCGCGGCCAACATGATCGCAACCGACACTTGGCTCGCACCAGCCCAAGCCCACGCCGAGGCGGGGGAGCGGGTCGGATATACGTTCCATTATCGTCACTGTCAATGTAACTGCCATCTCAAATGCACGGTTCGTGATGGGCGTCTGGTCTTGATCGAGCCGAATGATTGGCCTGACAAACGTAATGAGACAATTTGTCTGAAAGGCATCTCTGAGATTCAGCATACATACAGCGAAGAGCGACTTCAGGTTCCTCTCAAGCGCGTTGGCGAGCGCGGATCGGGAGAATTCGTCGAGATCACCTGGGATGAAGCTTTGGATACTATCGCTGAGAAAGTGAAAGAAACCCAAGAGAAATACGGCGCACAAGCTATAGCCATTCAGACGGCCGTTGACTCGTTGACCACGTTTCTCCCCAAGCTGCTCAGAGGCCAAGAAAAACCGCATCGCGGAATTGACATAGGCATGGGCAACGGGTTTTCACCGGCGCTTGCCGAAGCTGGCCAGCAAGGAGCCTCTTCGAATGAGGTGAGCGATTGGAAGAATGCCAAGACCATCCTGAATGTCGGATGCAACATGCTCGAGACCTGCATGGTGACTGCACGGTATTTCTTTGAGGCGAAAGAAGCCGGGGCGGAGATCATCACGATCGATCCAAACTTTTGCACGACTGCGGAGAAGAGTTCGCGATGGATCCCCATGATTGCAGGAACAGATCCGGCGCTTTACCTAGGGATGATTTCGCTGATCCTTGATAAAGGGTGGTACAACGCTCCGTATCTGAAAGCCTATACCAGCATGCCTTTTATGGTGAAGCGTTCGGATGGTTCCCTTCTGAGAAAAGACCCTGTCGACGATATTAAGCAAGCGGGATCCGAGAATCCTTTTTTGGTGTGGGATGAGAACGCTTCGGGTTTGAGTCCCTACGATGCCGACGGGATAAGCCCTGCCCTTGATTTTGAAACCACCATTGACGGTGAAGCGTATGCAACGGTGTTCAAACTGTTGAAAGAAACCCAAAAGCAATACTCGCTTTCCTGGGCTGCTGAAATGACGGGCATTGACGAAGACGTGCTTGTTGAAATCACCGATAAGTATGCAAACTGCGGTCCTTCGATTCTCTCGTTCGGCTTTGGCGGTGGAGAGAAGTTTTACAACGCGGATGTCGCTGGTCATGCGGCGGTATTGCTGGCTACGCTCGTCGGTTCGTTCGGAACTGACATCCCCGGTTGGGGGGCGGGAGCGTACGTAAACGCTTACCAGAAGATTTTTGGAGCGGGCAAGCTTGCTTCCTGGCCGTTGCCATCCGAGTGCAAAGTCGCTTCGGCGCCTAAAGCGAGCGTCGACTATCGCGACGAGGAAAGCGGTATCCGATTCATGTGGGTGCAGAACGGCGCGTTCCAGCAGATTGCGGGTAATCAGAACCGGACAAACGAATGGGCGAAGGGGCTTGATTTCGTCGTAGTTCAAGATATATGGCATACGCCATCGGTGGATTGGGCGGATATCGTTCTTCCGGTGTGCTCCCATTTCGAGGTTGACGAGGAGATTGGTTTTCTTCGAGCCTTACGCGGACATGTGCTCTTGCAGCAAAAAGTGCTCGATCCTCTGTTTGAGAGCAAAACGGACTTTTGGATCGATCGAGAGATGGCGAAGCGATTGGGATACGGGGATGCGCTTCCGAAGAGCCAGGAGGAGCTTGCGCGTTTTCAATTGGACAATGCGACCGACAAGGCCGTCGCCGGCATAACGCTCGACGAGGTAGTAGCAGGAAACGGCGTGGTCGCCTTGAAGAACCAACCGGAAATCGCGCGCAGTTACAGTAATCAGACCTACAAAACAACGTCGGGGAGGATCGATTTGTATTACGAGGACCTGGTCGAATATGGACAGGCCTTGCCCCAGTACGAAGCGCCGCATGAGGCATACGAAGGCAATCCGCTGCGGGATGCGTATCCTCTCGTTATGACGCAACGTCGATCGAAATACTTCATCCATCAGAACTTCATGGATGCTTCGTGGTTGCGCCAATACTGCGAGCCAACGTTGGAAATGAATCCCATCGACATGGAGGCGCGTGGATTGGAGTCGGGTGACGTGATCGAAGCGTTCAACGAGCGAGGATCGTTTCAATGCGCATGCGTCGCCACCGAAGCCGTACGTCCGGGAACGGCGGTTATCATCGAAGGCATCTGGGATAAGTATATGGTTTCTGGAAACCTGCAGAATGTGACCAACGATGCCGCAAATCCTCGCGGAAGAGCGCTCGCCAAAGGGAGGGTCACTCCTTTCAATGACACGCTTATCGAAGTGAAGAAAGCGTAGGTGATTTAGATGACTCGGTTGGCCATCGCCATCGATTTGAGCCGTTGCACGGGCTGCAACACATGCGCCATGGCGTGCAAGATGCAGAACAACGTACCTATGGGCATGACATGGAATCGCGTGCTCAACGAAAATTGCGAGTTCGAGGTGGGCGTTCAGGGGACGTACCCCCACGTGTCCCGCGCGCATCTGCCCGTTGCCTGCCAGCATTGCGAGAATCCGGCGTGCCTGCGCGTGTGCCCCACGGGTGCCACGTACAAGGACGATAAGGGGCGCGTGGAGATCGATTACGAGAAGTGCATCGGGTGCCGCATGTGCATGGCGGCATGCCCGTACAACGCGCGCGTCTTCAACTGGAACGAGCCGGTGCGCGACCCTGACTTCAACTACGGCGACAAGGACGTGCCGGTGCGGGGAAAGGGCGTAGTGGAGAAGTGCACGCTCTGCAAGGAGCGCACCGACCGCGGCGACGAGCCGATGTGCGTGCGATGCTGCCTTTCCAAGGCTCGCACGTTCGGCGACCTCGACGATCCGGACAGCGAGATCTCGCGCGTCGTCCGCGAGCGCAAGGCCGGCGTCCTTCTCGAAGAGCAGGGAACCCGCCCGCAAGTCCGTTACTTCAACTAAGGAGGAGGTGCGAACCATGAAAACCTCGACAACGTTCAAAGCGACCGCGGGCGTGCTCGCAGCGCTGACCGTGGCCGGCGTCGCCGCCTGGATCTACCAGCTGGTCAACGGCCTGGGCGTCACCGGCATGAGCAACTCCACGTCGTGGGGCCTCTACATCACGTGCTTCATGTTCTTCGTGGGCCTGTCGGCCGGCGGCCTCATCGTGGCTTCGTCGGCCAGCGTGTTCCACGTGGCCGAGTACAAGAAGGTGGCGCTTCCCGCTGTCGTCCTGTCCACGGTGTGCATCTGCTGCGCCGGCATGTTCGTGCTCATCGACCTTGGCGGCATCGGGCGCGTGTGGCGCATCCTCACGGGACCGAACCCGATGTCTCCTCTGTTCTGGGATATCTGCGTCATCACGTTGTACCTGGTCATAAACGTCGTGTACCTGTACTTCATGAAGTCGAAAAAGCCGGGCGCGCAGGGCAAGGTGGCCGTCGTGTCGCGCTTCGCCCTGCCTGTCGCCATCCTCGTGCACTCGGTGACGGCGTGGATCTTCGGCCTGGAAATGGCGCGCGAAGGCTGGTACTCGGCAATCATGGCGCCGCTGTTCGTGGTATCAGCCATGGACTCCGGCCTGGCCCTGCTGCTGCTCTCGCTCATGGGTCTCAACAAGTCCGGCCGTTTCGCCACCGACAAGAAGCTGCTGTCGAACCTGGCCGGCCTGCTGGCCGTGTGCGTCGCCGTCGACGGGTTCCTCGTGGGCTGCGAGGCGCTGACTATGGCGTACCCGGGCGCCGCCGGCGCCGAGACGCTCGCCATCATGGCGACGGGCGCAACTGCCCCGTTCTTCTGGTTCGAGATCGTCGTGGGCATCCTCATCCCGTTCTGCATCCTCGTGTTCGCGAAGAACCGCGTGCGGATGGGCTTGGTGGCCGTGGCCAGCGTGTGCGTGGTGGCCGGCGTGTTCTTCAAGCGCGTGTGGCTGCTGCTCACCTCCTTCGTCGGGTTCAACGTGGCGGGCGCGCCGGGCGTCTCGCTTGGCACCGCGGCGGCCCAGCAGGGCGGCTCGAGCATGTGGGCGCTCACGGGGACGTACGCTCCCACCTGGGTGGAGATCGTCGTGGTCATCGGCGTGGTGTCCCTCGGCGCACTTGCGTTCCTCGTTCTCGCGCAGAAGCTGCTGCCGGGACGCGCGGCGCCGCGCGATGCCGAGGCCGCTGCCGTCGAGCGCCCGGCGGGCGAGGCGGCTTAGCCGTCCCAACCGCGTCTCCCGTCCGGTGATCCTTGGCGGCGCTTTCCCTCCCGCGGCGCAGGGATCCCGGCTCGGGTGCGGTATGCTATGCATCATCTTGGTTCACGTTGCGCGTCCTGCGCTGAAAGGAGCTTTTCGCCATGGCCAAGGAGATTCCCTGGAAGACCCTGTCCGAAGCCTATGCGTTCATCGGCAACTCGCTGCTCAAGCCGATGACGATGACGTCGACGGTGGGGTTGGATCCGGCGTTTTGGGAAGCGTTTCCCTCGTTCGACGACGAGGCCGTGGCGGAGGCCGTCGCGGCATGCGCGCGCTATGCCGAAGGAGCCGTCCAGCGCGCGGAAGCAGGCGAAGACGAGCCTCAGCGCGCGGCCGTCGAATACACGAAGCTGTTCGTGGGCCCGCCGTCGCCCGCGGCTGCTCCATGGGAGACGATGTACCGCGGCGAAAACGTGACGGTGGGGTTCGGTCAGGCCACGTTCGAGATGCGCGAGTTGCTGCGTGAAGCGGGGCTTGAAGTGCGGAACGTCAACAACCAGTACGAAGACCACCTGGGCATCGAGCTCTTGTACCTCTCGTCGCTGTGCGCCCGCGCAGACGTGGACGCCGCCGATGCCCCCGTGCTCGAATCCGTGGCGGACTTCATCGAGAAGCATCCGCTCAGCTGGGTCGACGCGTTCCGCGCGAGCATCGCCGAGGCGGCACCCGACGGCTACTTCGTCTCGCTTGCGGGGTTGGCTCGAGCTCTGCTCGCCTGGCATGCCGAAGCGCTGCGCGTGTAGGAGGCTCGCATGGATTACCTTGCAACGATCGATTCGCCCGTGGGTTCGGTCACCGTCGCCAGCGACGGTGAGGCGATCGTCGGGTTGTGGCTTGAGGGGCAGAAGCACTTCGAAGCGACGCTCGAAGCTGCCGAGGATCGTCCCGAGCTGCCGGTACTCGTCGAGGCGCGCGCATGGCTCGAACGCTACTTCGCAGGCGACGACCCCGGCGCGCTTCCGCCCGTGAACCCGCGCGGCACCGCGTTCCAGCAGCGTGTGTGGGCGCTGCTCGCCGAGATCCCGTACGGCCAGCTGACCACGTACGGCTGGATCGCGCGTCGCATCGAAGAGCAGACGGGAGCTCGTACGTCGGCGCGCGCCGTGGGCAGCGCCGTCGGCCGCAACCCCATCTCCATCATCCTGCCGTGCCATCGCGTGGTGGGGTCGACCGGCAGTCTCACCGGCTACGCCGGCGGCCTGGACAAGAAGATCGCCCTGTTGGGAATCGAGGGCATCGATGTAGATGCCCTCAGTATGCCGAAGAAAGGCGTGGCGCTGTAGCCGTCCGCCGCCTGCGCTCAGGATGACGGGCGAAGCGTCTTAGAAAAGCAGCGCTCCGTCGATGGTCATCGACGTCACGTTGCCGTCGGCATCGCAAACGAGCAGCACGTTCGTCACGGTCGCATTGCCTTCGCCGTCGAGGATCGAAACGTCGTTGGCGTACTGATAGCCGCCCTCCGTCGGCGTGACGCTCGCCGTGGTGGGGTCGAAGCTCTGGTACGTGTAGTACGTGTTGTCGGCGATGAGCCCCGGCAGTGCCGCTTCCACGGCGGCGACGGCCTTGGCCTGCGGATCCTCGGCGGGCTCGGGCGTTGCGGGCTCTGCCGGGGGCTCGGGCTGCGGCTCCGGCTCTGCGGTTACCGGGGTTTGATCGAGCAGCCAGGTAGCTTCGGTGGCGCCGTCGTTCCAGAACAAACGCTGCGAGGAGTAGCGGTCGTCGAACGTGAGCGTGCCGGAGGCCGTCTCTCCCGCGGGCACCGAGATGGTGTTGTTTGCGAACGTCGAGCTGACGGGAGGCATGCCGAACGAAAGAAGGCATTCGGTGGAAAGCTCTTGCGCGCTCGAATGCGCCTTGACCTCGATCTGAACATTGAGCTGGTCGTTTGCGCGATCGATCGACTTCACGGCCACTTCGTAGTCGCGCCACACGGCCGATTCGCCAACCGAAAGCGACTTGAGTTTGGACGCGTCGGTAACGGTGTAGCCGCTGTTCGACGCGCTGGCGTTCGGGTTCGGCAGGTTCGGCCTTCGAGCCGCATCCGGTCAGCGCGAGCGCAAGAACCGCGCAGGCGGCGGTCGCAATGATCTTCTTGTTCAAAGTGGATCCCTCCATACGGTGCGCGGGCGCGCGAACGCGACCCGATAGCGTTTGGGTAGTATCATACCAGTTCGGTCAACATGTGTGAGCATCCTGTTGCGACATGCGTCGAACATTCGCCCTAGCGCAAAACCTGCAGGTGTGGTTTCATAAGCGCAGATTCCGAAAGGGGCGTATGGACACCACATTTCTGCAGCAAGCGTTCTCCGATTCGCAGGTGCTCACGGTGCCGTGGAGCATCGATTATTTCTCCGTCGTCGTTGGCGTGTTGACGGGCGCTCTGTTCGCGTGCGACCGCAAGCTCGACATCATCGGCACGGTGGTGCTGGGCTTGGTCACCGGGTACGGTGGCGGCATCATCCGCGACATGCTGCTGCAGACCCACGGGGTGTACTTCACCTCGCACCCCGATCTCATCCTCATCTGCATCGCCATCTGCGCGTTCGTGTTCTACTTCCGCGGGCTGTTCCGCCATCTCGATGCCACGGTGTTCTTCGCCGACGCGCTGTCGGTGGGATTGTTCGCGCTGGCCGGCGCCAGCAAGGCGTTCTCGCTCGAGCAGGGTTTCGTGTTGTCGGTCATCCTCGGCGCCATCACGGCGGTGGGCGGCGGCGCGGTGCGCGACATCTGCGTGGGGGAGACGCCCGGCATTTTCCAGCAGTCGAACTTCTACGCGGTGGCAGGCCTCGGCGGATCGTTCGCGTTCGTGGCCCTGGCCTATGCGGGAAGCCCGTTGCCGCTTGCGGGTGTGGCCTGCGTGTTCGTCGTCGTGTTCCTGCGCTATTGGAGCGTGTACTTCGACTGGAAGACCAGCAACGAGGCCGACCTCACCCCCCATGTGGCGCGCGGCGTGGGCAAGGTGCGGCGCGTCGTGTCCGGTGTGTTCCTGCACGGCGGCGATGCCACCGTGGCGCAGAAGGAGCGTCGCCGCCGCGGCCGCTGGCGCCGCAACCACGAGAAACGCGACTGAGGCAACGTGTTCGAAGCCGTGTGGCGCTCGCGCTCCCTCCTTCACGTGGCGATACGCTGAAGATGCGCGCGGGGGCTTCCCCGGGCGCGTTCCTATCTGCCATACTGTCCGAATTAACAATGTGCCGTGCGATGCCATGCCAGGATCGACGCGGAAGAATACGAAGGATCGTGGAACATGGCTGATTTCATCGAGGGCAAGCGCCCCGTCATCGAGGCGCTGCGCACGGGCGTGCCCATTAAGAGCATTCTCATGGCCGACAACGTGCAGCGCGATGGCCTCATCGAGGACATCCTGCGCAAGGCGAAGCGCGCCGGCGCCACCGTGGAGATGGTGCCGCGCAAGGTGCTGGACGGCAAGTCCGACCGCGGCAGCCACCAGGGCGTCATGGCGAAGGCCGCGCCGTTCCCGTACGTGGGCATCGGCGACGTGATCGACGCGGCGGGCAAGTCGGCCGAGCAGCACGACGGCCGCGCGCTCGTGATCATCCTCGACCACATCACCGACGCGGGCAACCTGGGCGCCGTGTCGCGCAGCGCCGAAGCGGTGGGCGCGTGCGGCATCGTGATCCCCAACAAGCGCAGCGCGCACGTGGAGGCGTCCACGTACAAGAGCTCGGCCGGCGCCATCGCGCACGTGCCCGTGGCTCAGGTGTCGAACCTCGTGCAGACCATGAGCCGCCTCAAGGAGGAGGGCTTCTGGATCGCCGGGGCCACCGAGCATGCGAAGGACCTCATCTGGAAGTCGAACCTCAAGGGCAAGATCGCACTGGTGATGGGCAACGAGCAGGAGGGCATCTCGCGCCTCGTGATGGAGCACTGCGACTTCCTGGTGAAGCTGCCCATCGAGGGCGAAGTGGCGTCCCTCAACGTGGCGCAAGCCGCCACCGCCTGCATGTACGAGTGGCTTCGCCAGAACCAGTAGGACAACGGCGGACGCGCAGGTTGACGTAGGTGGATCATGGCCAAGCAACGTAAGAAACTCCTGATCGTTGATGGATACAACGTGCTGCGCTCCGGCAGCCGCTACCGCAACGCGCCCGATGAGGACTACACCGACGACACGTTCAACGCCGCGCGCGAGATGCTCATCAACGACGTGGTGAACTACGCCGGCCGCGACTGGCGCGCCATCATCGTGTTCGACGGCGGCCGCAACGAGTTCTCCACGGGCGAGGCCGAGAGCGTGGGCGGCGTGCGCATCATGTTCAGCCCGGCGGGCCAGTCGGCCGACAAGGTCATCGAGAAGCTCGCGCACGACGCGCGCGAGCGCCAGGTGGAGACGCTCGTGGTCACGAGCGACGCCACCATCCAGGACACCGTGTTCGGCTTCGGCGTGGACCGCATGAGCGCGAACGGCTTCAGCCTGGAGGTCGACCGCTACTACGACAACGCCCGCCTCGACGAGACCCCGAAGGTGGCCGAGAAGAACACCGTGGCCTCCCGCATCGACCCGTCCACCCTGGCGAAGCTCAAGGCCCTGCGCGACGGCCGCTAGGAGCGCGCCGGCGGGCGAGCGTCGGTTGGCTTTTCCACGTATTTTCTCGAACGCCCTTTTCCTTCCGGATGCAGGCTTCCCTGCTCGACGAGCTCGGCAAGCCCTCTTTGAGCCGTCCTTCTTGCGATCCCCCTCGATTCGAGATCCGAGACACCCACCCATCCCTTTTCCGCAACGATCTTCATCGTCAGCGCGGCGACATCGGCGAGTTGCGTCGGG
>OLSE01002210.1_pt1 | contig 11947 bp, 8 predicted proteins | sample 1673191 | NCBI WGS metagenome assembly OLSE01 (sample SAMEA3136764, study PRJEB25190) | human gut metagenome | biome: human gut; feature: human-associated habitat; material: faeces | place: Austria | collected 2013
TGATGGACGAGCCTCTTTCCAATCTGGACGCAAAGCTCCGTGTCGAGATGCGCAGCGTCATCCGCCACACCCAGAAGAGCGTAGGCATCACCACCGTGTACGTCACCCACGATCAGGAAGAGGCAATGGCCATCAGCGACCGTATCGCCGTTATGAAGGACGGCGTCATCCAGCACGTTGGCACTCCCCGCGACATCTACCAGCGCCCGAAGAATGTCTTCGTTGCCACCTTTATCGGCCGCACCAACATCGTGAATGCCCACGTCAAGGACGGCATCATCACCTTTGCCGACGGCTACCATGAGCACATCGACGCTCTGGACAAGGCTGCCGAGCAGGATGTGCGCTGTTCCATCCGCCCGGAGGAGTTCATTATCTGCAAGGACGGCACCGATGGCATCCACGGCACCGTGCAGGAATGCACCTACCTCGGTCTCAACACCCACTACACCATTGACACCGATCAGGGCGACTCGGTGGAGATCGTAGAGGAGTCCTCCATTGGCGAGGGTCTCAAGAAGGGCGAGAAGGTGCTGCTGAAGGTCAAGAAAGAGAAGATCAACGTCTTTACCAAGAACGGTGATACCAATCTCATCAGGAGCGACGCTTATGAAAAACAATAATAAGTTCCGTCTTGATGTCTGGGGAGCCATTACGCTGGGGACCATCGCACTCTATGCACTGTTCCTGCTTTACCCGATGGCATACCTGATCCGCCAGTCTGTGCTGGACCCCGACACCGGCGGTTTCACGCTGGCTTATTTCACGAAGTTCTTTTCCAAGAGCTACTATTTCGATACCCTGATCAACAGCTTCAAGGTGTCCATCACAGCGACGGTGCTCTCCATCGCCATTGGCACCCCACTGGCATACCTATTCACGATCTTTAAGATCAAAGGCAAGTCGGTGCTGAATATCCTCATTGTGGTGGCATCTATGTCGGCTCCCTTCATCGGTGCCTACTCATGGATCCTGCTGCTGGGTCGCAGCGGTGTCATCACCGCCTTCTTCAAAAACCTCGGCATCGCCATCCCGGACATCTACGGCTTCGGCGGCATCGTGCTGGTCATGACGCTCCAGCTGTTCCCGCTGGTGTTCCTCTACGCCAAGGGTGCATTGAAGAATATCGACAACTCCCTCATCGAGGCGGCTGAGAACCTCGGATGCTCTGGCATTGTCTGCTTCTTCAAAGTGGTCGTGCCCCTGATCATGCCCACCCTGCTGGCTGCGGCTCTGCTGGTGTTCATGCGATCCTTTGCAGACTTCGGCACCCCGATGCTGATCGGTGAGGGCTACCGTACCTTCCCTGTTGTCCTTTACACTGAGTTCATCAACGAGGTGGGCGGCAGCGACGGCTTTGCAGCCGCTATCGCCGTCATCGCTATCGTCGTCACCACGCTGGTGTTCCTCGTCCAGAAGTACGTTTCCAACAAGAACGCCTTCGCTCTGAACAGTATGCACCCCGTGGAGGAGCGGGAGGCCCGCAAGGGCATCAACGCTCTGGTGCATCTGGTCGTCTACCTTGTAGTGGGCATCGCCATCATGCCGCAGGCCTACGTCATCTACACCTCGTTCAAGAACACGCAGGGTAAGATCTTTGTGGACGGCTACTCGCTGCAGAGCTACCAGACCGCCATCGGCAAGCTGGGTCGCAGCATTCAGAATACCATCATCATCCCCCTGCTGGCACTGGTCGTCATCGTGCTGCTGGCTGTTCTCATCGCTTATCTGGTGGTGCGCCGCCGCAATGCCCTGACCAACGTGGTGGACGTCCTCTCGATGATCCCCTACATCGTGCCCGGCACGGTCCTTGGCATCGCACTGCTCATCGGCTTCAATAAGCCCCCGCTCCTCATCAGCGGCACCATGCTCATCATGGTAGTAGCCCTCATCATCCGGCGTCTGCCCTATACCATCCGCTCGTCGGTGGCTATCCTGCAGCAGATCCCCATGAGCATTGAGGAAGCTGCTATCTCGCTGGGTGCTTCCAAGATGAAGGCATTCTTCCGCATCACGGTTCCCATGATGGCTTCCGGCATCATCTCTGGTGCTATCCTGAGCTGGGTCACCATGATCAGTGAACTGTCTACCGCAATCATCCTGTATACCGGCAAGACCAAGACCCTGACGGTAGCGATCTATACCGAGGTCATCCGCGGCAACTACGGCACTGCAGCCGCATTGTCCACCATCATGACCATCCTGACCGTCATTTCCCTGCTGGCCTTCAGCAAGCTCAACGGCGGAAAGGATATCAGCCTTTAAGTGATCCCCCGTTCTCCTTCGATCACTGAGTTTCCAAACCGGGCTGTTGCTCAGCAATGCAAATAGCCCCCAACGGAAAAATGAGACAGGCTTCCCGAAAGGTGGGTCGCCTGTCTCATTTTTGTTGTAAGTTGGACGCTTGGGGACTTTAGACCTTTGCAATCCCGTCCATTCCTTCGCTTGTGAAGATCTGCGATGCTTTTCAGATCACGCTTTCCGAGTTTTTTGCAAAGGCAGAGGGAAGTGAGTCTAAAAGGTCATGGCATCCGCAGTATCTGTCACCTGTTCAACGTCCGGGTTGGCAAATCCGCGACGGATGCGGTCTACAGCTTCTTCCCAGCTCATTCCTTCCGGCAAAGGCAGCTGGCCTCTGTCATGCTCCGGGCCATAGACTTTTTTATAGACATCATCCCGGAAGCCAAAATAGATTACTGCGGCGATCAGAAGCCCCAAAAAGACGGATACTGCTCCGGCACCGGTTGCAACACCTGTCACCACGCCCACAATGAACCCCAGCAGCAGCCAGATCTTTAAGGAATCCAGCGCAATGCTTCTGCGTGCAGATGCGGTAAACAGCGGATGAAAGCCGCTCAGATTTTTGGATTTTCCTTTGGCTTTTTTAGCTTCTGCACTGCCATCATAGATTTCAAATCGTTCTTTCATGATGTTTCCTCCCATCTCAATGGATGCGTAACCTTTTCCGTTCGGAATGATTCAAATGAATCATTTGATGCTTTTATTATAAAGCGTTGATTGGACACCAATATTGTCCATCCGCAAACTTCCATTGGGATTTTTCTATATGGCTTTGCACAGAAAAACCGCCCCGGCTTCCTGCTATGGAAACCGGGGCGGTTCGTTTACTTTATGGGTGCTTTTTCAAACACTCAATGCCTACCAACTGGCATTCAGTTTTTGAAGTTTTAGTCATATCTGTATTTAGAGGACTTTCCGTACACCTTCCGGAGCGATTTTTTCAAGCTGACCACCGTTTCTTTGATGATTTTTGCTTCATCGGCAGAGCAATCTGCAAGCTGTTCGGTCATCCAGCTGTCGAACACCGGCTTTGCTTTTTTGATCTCGATGCAGAGCAGCTCGTCCGCCGAGCAGTCCAGTGCGTTGATGATGTCGATCAGCGTTTTCAGGCTGGGTACGGAGTTTCCTGTTTCGATATGGCTGATGTGGGTGACCACCACGCCGACCTCATTGGCCAGCTGTTCCTGCGTCATGCCCCTTGCAAGGCGGCAGGCACGGATGCGTTTTCCGATGTCGGCGTAGTCCACCATAATACAAGTCCCCTCCGTTTTGTGAAGTGATACTTGTATTGTATGTGCAATCGACCGAGATTGTAATAATCTGAAAGTGCAGTGGACTTATAAATACTGATCGTTCAGAAATACTTTAACTTCCTGCTTTCCGTCAATCGTTGTCACTGCAGTAATGGCATCCGGGCGGAAGGAGTCTCCCGGATAATGCATCTCCAATTTCAGATTGACTTTTTTCCCAGCTTCCACTTCCTGTGCCAGTTTATTCTCAAAATTTTTGAATTCGTTCCGATTTAGTCCAGAATCCTGCGGAATGAGATTTTCCAAATCGTTTGCCCCATCAAAGCGATCTGCAATTGCATGACCTCGATCATCGGTACTTTTTTCATATCCTTTTCCAATGTCATGGATGCTGTCTTTAATTTGCAGACGACCATCATGCTCTTTCAGATGCAGGTCTCCTTCGGCTGTAAACAGCCTTCCAAGGTGATCGGTAGTATACTCATATCCGTTTCTTTTATACTCTGCATCCGACAAAAGATCCTGCTCCATACGGTACGGCATTCCATCATCGTTATTTTTGTATTCCAGCTCTTTTTCTAGCTCTGCAAATGACTTTTCCGTAGCAGCATCCAGTTTTTCTTCTGGCTTTTCTATCGCGCCTTTCTGTAGACGCTCAAATGACTGTTTGACGACATCATCCAACCCAATGTGCATTTTTGCTTCCATCGGTTTCGCTTCTGAGATTTCTCGCCTCACAGCACACGACCTCCCTGCTGTTCAAAATTCGTCCTTAGATTATCCACAGCCTTTGCATCCGGGTTCAGGCTCATGCCCATGCTTATCACGCTATTCAGCACCCAGTCTGCGGCAGCAGCTTTCAGGCCGTATTGTCCCTGCAACTGTTCCAGAAATTCTTTACGGGGTGTGAACGATTTTTCGGCTGCGGCACAGTAATCAACGACCGTGCTGATCCCACCAAAGAAATCAAACACAGCTTTCCGGGTCTTAGCCACATCCAGTTCGCCGCCTGCAAAGACCTGTTCCAGATAGCGGCTGTCCCCTGATTTCAACATCGTTTCATGGCGTTTCAGCCAGCGCTTCAGCTGCTCCATCTCCGAAATGCTCAGCGGTTCCAGCTCTTTGCCCGCTGCCAGTTGTCCAAATACAAACTCTGCGTTGATTTCATGCGGCATTTTTGAAGGCTTGTGGTAAACAGCATTTTCCGGCATGGGATACGCCTCAATCTTGCAGAGCACCGCCTCCGGCCACTCGTTCTGGTAAACGGCAGCTACACCAAGCGGCAGCTTGGACAATTCATCGATCTGTGCCTCCTTCAGAGCGGCAGACTTACCTACCAGCTTGCGGTCTTCTTCGTCCGGCAGGCGCAGAATAATTTTCGTGTTGGTGTTGCGGATGACCGACATATCCAGCAGTCCGGGTGCCTGGTCTGCAATGATAAAACCCTCGCCGTAAGTACGCATCTCCGCAATGGCGTTGGCCAGCATTTCCACCGACTTGCCCTGCAAATTTGCACCTTCCTGTGATTGCTCTGCCGAGGTCTTGCGCAGCAGATTGTGCGCCTCTTCCAGCACGGTAACATGGCGCAGTCTGCTGTTCATCTCGCTGCCACACATCCGGTATTCCTGCAGCTTCATGACCAGAATGCCCATCAGCAGCGATTTTGTCTCCATCGACCCCACCCGGCTCAGGTCCACGACCACATTGCAGTCAAACAGCTCTGCGTCGCTCAGCGCGTCCTCTGCGCAGAACACACTGCCGTAAATGCCGTTGGTCAGCGACTTCACACGGGTACACAAAGCGCCCACATAATCGCTCTGGGTGTCCTTGGAGTAGTGCGATTCCTCAATGACGCCCGGCAGAATATCCAGCAGGTCGAAGAAGGTCGGGAACCCCCCCTTCTCGCTTTCCGAATTGCGTAGGTTCCAACCGGCTTTCTGGTAGCTGCGCTCGATAGCATCCTTCAGCACGGCAGGCATGGCCGCATACATGGGCCAGCAGGCATTGAAGATTTCCACCAGACGGTCGATATGTTCCAGAATGTGGATGTCCTGCGGGAACGCAAAGGGATTGATGCGCAGCAGCGGAGTTTCTCTGGGGTTGGTGCCGAACACCTTTACATCCGCGCGGCTGCCGAACACATTCTTGTACTCGCCCTTGGCCGGTTCCACCACAAGAAACGACGTCCGTCCATCCTTTGTTATCTCGTCCAGAAGATGGTAGACTGCGTTGGACTTGCCCGTACCCGTAGAGCCTGTGACAAAGGTATGGGAGGCCATTGCCTGCCGGTTCAGGATAAGGTCCGCTTTTTCCTCCCTGCCCATATGGTAGATTTTGCCCAGCTCCATCTTGTCCGCATCCGGCACCGTTTCGTCCGGCACATTGCGGCCGAACTCCGCGTGCTCGATGATTGGCAAACCGTGCACTGAGCGGGTGGGCAATCCAAGGTGCATCGGAAGTTCCCGCCCACTAACCAGTGTTGCTGGCGTGTAAAGCAGACTGTCCGGCGCACCCGCCCACAGCGGACGGGCAAAGACCGGGTGCATGAATCGTTTGAGGTACTCTCGCAGCTGGGCCACCTGTGCCTCATCGTTCTGCCAGACATTCACAGCACCGCTCTCCACCGAGGAGCCCTCGCCCACCATCAATGCACGGTAAGTATTGGCCGCCAGTATCGCCGTGGACGGGGTAGACGAAAGGAAATAAGCCGCACATTTATAACAGCCGTAATCCTCGCTCTCCTTGGCGCGCTTGAGCTGGTTTTCAATTCGTTCCAGCAATTCTTCCACCGATTTGTTGCACAGCTCGACCTGCTGGGTACGGCCCATGCCGCGGGTGTCTGTTGTGCCGTGGCTCTCCTGCTGGCTGATGGTGTCCGATGTTCCATGCGACGTCCCATCGGAGGTGCTGTGCGAAGTGCCGATCTGCTCGGTGGCAGAGTGGCTGGTACCCCACGAGGTGTTTACGCCCATGGAGCCGCCGATGTTCCGGGCAATGCTGTTAAAAGCCGTTCTGGATGGTGCCATGCCTCCTATGGCCCTGCCAGCCGTGCCCAGCAGCGGTCCAATAACAGCACCTGCCACCGGAATCGCAACCGAGGCTACTGCGCCGCCCAGACCCAGAATGCCTGCAATGCCGCCAGCCACCGGCGAGACCTTTGTGACCGAGGTGCCGGAGCTGCTGCCGACACCGCCGTTGATGCCGCCGCTGACCCCTTTCGTTTTCTGGGTGCCATCCGTCACCGAGGAGGACTGGCTCGTGCCGTCCGTTGTGGTCGTGCTGACGGTATCGCTGATGGTGTGGGAAGTCCCGCTGCACAGGCTCTCCATCACAGCCATGCTCTGATTCTCGCTATAGGACCATGTGCTCTTGCGGAAGGGCGAAAGACTGCTGTAGAGGTTTTCGTACCCGCTGCGTATCTCCGCCTGCGTTTCTGCCGAGACAGGCTCTGCCAAAAACAGCGCCGTGTACACCTCGCCGTCCATGGCGTCCATAAAGCGCTCGATGCCCTGCACAAAAGCTTTGTCTTCTGTCTTGGATTTATCCCGCAGTGCCGCCACGCAGGACACCGAGGCCACAGCTTCCTGATACTCACCAAATGCTCCTTCTGCCGGATCATTCAGGAGCTTATCTTCCTCCTTCTGTGAAACCGCGGTCACTTCTGAACCGGGAAAGTTGGAGAGCAAAACCTTTTGCAATGTCTTTCCTGAAATATCCAGTTTTCGATTTTCCATACTTTTCTGAGCAGGATCTTCCCGAACGCCAAGATAGATGTTGGCTCCACTTCCTGCATCCGGCACATCGATCATCACCGCCAGACTGCAGCCCTGCGCCATGCTGGAATAGTACACCGTGGAAAGCTTCTGGAACATATCCTCGCCCTTTTTCAGGGTCAATTTCTGCAGCTGGAACAGCTGGATGCACTGGGCAGGGTCCTGCACGTCCAGCATCTGCTGGGAAAGCTCCACCATGCCATAGTTCTGCAGTTCCGTCAGATATTTTTTATACACCAGATGGTCTGCAAGGGTCAGCTGGTCCGTCAGGTCATTCAGCGACCGCTGCGCAGAAAGCTGCTGTTTTTCAAGCACCTCAAGCTCGTCTGCCATGATTTATTTTCCTTTCTGCTGTTAAATCCTCAAAATCTTCCATATCAGGCCCGTCGCAGCCAGTGCCACACCGCCTGCGACAGCGGCGCCCATGCCGCCGCTCTCCATCCCGTCAATGGCTTCCTTTGCGCTTTCATGGCCCTGCTCAGCCGCTTTCTTGTACCATTGCATAGCCAGTTCTTTGTCTTTTGTCACGCCGTACCCTTTTTCATAACAGTAGCCAAGGTTGTACTGTGCATTTGCAATTCCCTGTTCTGCCGCTTTCTCATACCATTTCACCGCTGCGGATTTGTTTTCCGGCTCACCCTGACCATAGAAGTAGCATTCACCAAGCCGGTTCTGTGCCTCTGCAGATCCCTGCTCTGCGGCTTTCCGGTACCACTCTGCCGCCTTGACAAGATCTTTCGTTACGCCTTTGCCACACCCATAACAAAGTCCTAGATTGCACTGCGCCAATTCATTACCATTATCTGCAGATTTACGATACCACTCGATTGCTTTTCCAAGATCTTTTGCTACCCCTTCTCCCATTTCATAGTAATAGCCCAGACTATTCTGTGCATCTGCATCACCCTGCTCTGCCGCTTTCCGATACCATTTTACTGCCTCTTCTTTGTTTTGTGCCACGCCATATCCATTGGCATATAATTCTGCAAGAGTATGTTGAGCTTCTGCGCATCCCTGCTCTGCAGATTTGCGATACCACTCCGCTGCCTTGACATAGTCTTTTGTCACACCCATACCGTTAGCGTAACAAAAACCCAGATTGCACTGCGCCTCCGCATAGCCTTGTTCTGCGGCTTTCCGGTACCATTTTACTTCTTCTTCTCTGTTTTGCGCCACGCCATATCCCTGCCCATAGCAAATGCCAAGATTGTACTGCGCCATATCAACGCCTTGTTCTGCAGCTTTCCGGAACCACTCCTCTGCCTTGGCAAGGTCTTTTGCCACACCCATGCCGTTAGCGTAACAAGTACCCAGATTGTATTGCGCTACATCGCACCCCTGCTCTGCGGCTTTCCGGTACCACTCCACTGCCTTGGCAAGATCTTTTGCTACGCCTTCTCCATACTCATAACAGTAACCAAACCTATTCTGTGCATTTGCATCGCCCTGTTCTGCCGCTTTCCGATACCATTTCACGGCTTCACTATAATTCATTTCTGTGCCATTTCCATCATAATAGCACTTGCCCAGAGCAAATTGTGCTTTCACATTGCCCTGCTCTGCGGCTTTCCGATACCAGAAAACAGCCTTGCTCGTATCCTTTTCCACACCAAATCCGGTATCGTAGCAGTAGCCAATTCTATTCTGTGCGACTGCTATTCCCTGTTCTGCGGCTTTTTCGCACCACATCGCAGCCTTTTTCGGGTCTTTTTCTACGCCTTCTCCTGTTTTGTAGCAATAGGCAAGATTACACTGCGCCCTTGCAAGTCCCTGCTCTGCGGCTCTCGCATACCACTCAGCGGCCTGTACAGGGTCTTTCGCCACTCCATTGCCCTTCATATAGCAGTCGCCCAGTTTTTTCTGCGCTTCCGCATATCCCTGCTCTGCCGCCTTGCGGTAGCATTCAAACGCCTGCTCCAAATCTTTTGCGACACCTGTGCCATTACTATAGCAAACGCCCAGCTCGTTCTGCGCCTCCGCATAGCCCTGCACTGCCGCCTTGCGGTACAGTTCTGCGGCTTTTGCCTCGTCCTTGCCGACGCCGTCGCCGGCCTCATAGCACACACCCAGCTCATACTGTGCTTCCGGGCATTCCTGCTCTGCCGCTTTGGTGTACCACTTCACAGCCGGTACATTGTACGAGAGTTCCGCATACAGCCGCCCGGTCATATACTGGGCCGTCACATTTCCCTGAGTCGCCGCCGCTTCGTACCACTTGCGGGCCTCTTTGTCGTCCTTTTCAACGCCCCGAGCCTGATAATAGCACTCGCCCAGCGCGCACTGTGCCTCGGCATCGCCCTGCTCTGCGGCCTTTTTGTACCACACGACCGCATTTTCTTCGTTTTTTTCCACACCCGTGCCGTTCTGATAGCACCGTGCCACCTCAAACTGTGCCTCGGGGTGTCCGTAATCTCTGGCCGCGACCATGTACTGCTGGAACGCCATTTCGGTATTGCCGGCCTGTTGATTTTTCTTAGCCTCCTGCAGGTAGTCCTGCACAGTCTTCTTTTTTGTTTCCTGCTGTGCTTCCTCGCCCAGGCAGAAGCGCTCCACGCACTCCATAAACTCCTGCTTTTTGTCCTCCGGGCCGTTGAACAGGAAACTGTACGCGGCATCCTTCTCTCCGCCGAAATCCATTTCCTTTATCTCAGCGCCCAGTCCGCCCCACTTCACGCGGCCCGCAGCCGGTTCAAACCACTCCTCGACGGGCTTTGCCTTCACGGCTTTCGGGATTTCCATCTTCTTTCCGCCCACGCGGACAGACTCCAGCTTGTCCGTAAAACACACTTCCACCTGAATTTCGCTCATATTCTATCGCTCCTTATGGTTTTATAATCTTTAATGTAATCTCCCTGACTCCGTATCCACATCTGGATGCCCGTACCAAACACCTCGGCTTCTATCAGCCAGCCCTTTTCCGTCACCTGCAAAACCTTTGCAGTGGCCAGTCGGTCGAGCACGGATTCCAGACTCGGCCCGGTGTACTCAAAGCGGATGGTCTGCAACTCGCCGCCGTACATAAACTGGATGCGTTTCCGCATCTCGCCCTCCTGAAAGCGGTCAGTATACCGCTGGGCAAAGTGCCGGTCGAGCGTCTTATAGTTCTGGATTCGGTCAATGCGGTAAATGGTTGGAGAATTATCCTGCGGATTCTGGAAGTGTTTATCCTTGTCGATGCCCTCAATAAACGCAGCCAGATAGAAATAATACTCGCTGAACAGGATGCCCACCGGCTCAATGGTACGCACACGGGTCTCGCCGTCGTGGGTGCGGCAGTAGGTAATTTCCATAACATTGTGATTTTCTACTGCCGTGCCGATCTCCCACAGGCTCTCGATAAACTTCCGGCCATGCTGCGGCTCGACATAGTGAAAACGTTCGTTGCTGATGAGGTCTTTGACCTGATTCAGCCTGTCCAGCGGCGTACAGGCCAGAATAAGCTTGTCCAGAATCGGGAACATTTCCTCCTTGACCATGGAGCGGCTTTCCAGCAGAATCTTGCACACTGCCAGAATTTCGCTGCTGGTGAGGAAGCGCGAAAGCGTGTCATCCAGCAGATAGCCGCCCTTTGCGGAGTTGTATAAGATTTCCCGGCGCGGCTCGCTGTCTGCAAAATGATTGCGCAGGGTGTCAAGGTCGCGCTGGATGGTTTTCTCACTGACACCGAAGCGGTCAGCCGTCTGCTGTTTGTTCAGCACACCGCCCTGTACCAGCACCTGCTGGATATAGAGTATCCGGTCCAATCTACTATTACGCACAGTTTATTCTCCTTCTCTGCTCATTGTAACACAACACAACTATCCCTGCAATTCTTTGTGTGAACTTTTGTCGTTTTACAGAATTACAAAAAAATTTTGTCTCTTTTGCACAACCCCAGTATACAAAAAAAGATGGACAGACTGCCTGTCCATCTTCTATAGCAGTTTGCGTTTTTAATGCACAAGCAACATCCGCAAACTGCATATCGCAAATATACCGTTTTGATTGGCGCTATTTTTGAAAATTGCGATAAAAAGTCAAGGTAGACTATTCTTAAATTGCCAACCTCTTTTGAAGCGATAGTCACTATTCATCAACTCGTCTGTGATGGTGTAAAGCGCCCGCCGTGGCGAACCATATCCGCCAATCAGCCCAATCACAATCGCAAGATTCAGCACAAATGCAATGCTCAACAGCACCATCAAAAATTTTTTCATTCGCTCTTCTCCTTCTTTCTTATGATTCCATCACTTTTCTGCCCCCATTATACAGATTGGGCTGGACGGTATGGTTGTCCAGCCTACACAAGCCACAAAAAAAGGAACACGGCATTCTCATTTTGAATGTACCGTGTTCCTTCTATCATCTTTTAAGGTTGGCTCTTTTACAAAGCTCAACCTTGCGTTTTAGCTTCCTCCCGAATCTGCCTCTTATATCGAAAAAATCAAAAAGCGCAAGCTGAACTACGCTGCCATGCGTGCAGACGGCGAACTGCCAAGAGAGGAATCCCAAGCCCTCTGCAAACAGGCAGATGACGAGATTGCCCGCTTAGAGCAGGAGTTGAAATCCCTCTCCCCTGCGCCCGAACCGCAGACGGTTTCTTCGGACATGAAAGCGATCTACGATTTTCTCTCTCAGAAGGTC
>OLSE01002212.1_pt1 | contig 11916 bp, 9 predicted proteins | sample 1673191 | NCBI WGS metagenome assembly OLSE01 (sample SAMEA3136764, study PRJEB25190) | human gut metagenome | biome: human gut; feature: human-associated habitat; material: faeces | place: Austria | collected 2013
GCAGGAACGCCTCTCCTGCCGAGCCTTTTCTATAAGCTATAGCATCATGGACGAAACCAGAGGCTGTGGCGGCGTAATTGCCTCGACGAGCCCTCTGCACACAACCGGCAAAGATGTTTCCCCAGTCATACGGATTCGCATTTCGCCCGTTATGAGGACACGATGCCACAGCCTCCGATTTCGTCCAGCTCTTTATCCGTGCTGCTCCTTTCGTCCGCCGATCGGAGCGGCAAAGGGAAGCACTTTGCCGATTTCGCAGTGAAGTCGACCGAATTCGATCCGGAAAACGGCAGTCCCCTCCCCCATGCTAGCATTTGAAGGTCACCGCTCTTGAAGGGGGTCCCCATGAGGAAACGCCTGCTCTCATTGGTTACAGCACTGGTTTTGGCCTGCTCGCTCGTTCCAAGCGTCGCGCTTGCCGGCGAAGGAGGCGGGACACCCGTTCCGATCACGATCGAGATCGGCGAGAACGGAGCGCCCGCAGGCACGTCGGGCACCGGATGGACGTACGAGAACGATATGCTCACCCTTGAGGCGGGATACGTGTTCACGCTTGCCGGACACGCGTTCGGCGTTTCCGAGGAGAGCAGCATCTCGAACGAAGGGGTCATCGCAGATGGCACGCTCAGCGCGCGTGTATACAACTACGGCATCATCGAGGGCGGCACGTTCCACGAGTCCGTGTACAACGAGCGCAGCGAGGCAGGAGCGGGCACCATCGCTGGCGGCACATTCACCGACTATGTAAACAACGCTAGAACCGGCACCATCTCCGGCGGCACGTTCAACGACGGCGGCAACAACAACTCCGTTGACAGCTCCGGCACGATAACCGGCGGCACGTTCAACGTCGGCGTCAACAACGACGGCACCATCGAAGGCGGCACGTTCAGCGGAGCGGTAACCACAACCGAAGGAGGCATCATCGAGGGAGGCACGTTCACGCGCTCCAGCTCTGTCGCGAGCAACGACGATGGGACGATAGCGGGTGGCACGTTCGAAGGTTCCGTGACCAACGGAGACCCTGATTGGAACGGCGCCGTTATCATTGGCGGCACGTTCAAGAGCACGGTGACGAACTACGATGTCATAGAAGACGGGGTGTTCTCTTCCGTCGTGATAAACGAAGAAAGCGGCACTATAGGGGGCAGTACGTTCGTCCGCTCGAGCATTGTCAAAAACAAGGGCGCAATCGTGGGCGGTACATTCGACGGCACGGTGCAAAACGAGCAAACCGGCAGCATCGCGGACAGCCAATCGACCAGCCCGATCCTCAACGGCAAGGTGACCAACTACGGCGCCATCGGAGGCGGCTTCTTCGCGCTTCCTATCATTTGCGAAGGCGGGACGGTGAGCGCGAGCACTTTCCCCGTGCACACCGCGCTCACCGGGCTTTCAATAGCGGAAACCGCGAATGCAGAGCTGGTCGCCTCGTTTGAGAAGGACAGCGAGGAGACCAACTGCTTCATGCTCAAGGCTGCCGAAGGATACCAGCTGCCAGACGCGATCGCCGTGAGCCTCGGGAGTGCGGATGCGCCGGAACTCGCGGCAGGCACGGACTACACCTACGATGCGGCAACTGGCGCCGTCGCCATTAAGAAGGGTGCCGCCTCCGGCCCGCTGCTCCTCACCGCAAGCGGCGTTCCCGTAGTCGCGCCCGCTCCCGAGCCGGCACCTCCGACGCCCGACTCCCGGCCTCCCACATCGGACGCCAAGCTTCTCGCTGCAACAGGCGACAGCGCGATACCCACCGTCGTTGCCGGCATCGCGCTCTTGGCCGCCGGGGCGCTCGCAGCAAGCGCGGCAGCCCGTCGAAACCGCCGTACACATCGACGGTGAGCACTGCGCGGCAGCTCTCGGGCCGCCGCGCTGAATCCTTCTGCATCATGCGATCGAGCGCCATGCGCGGACAAGGCGCATGGCGCCGCTTACGACGCCAGCGACCATCCGGCGGCTTCGGTTTGCAGCTCCACCATGCGGCGGTACAAGCCGCCCTCGTGTGCCATGAGCTCGGCCGGCGAGCCTTCCTCCACCACGCGGCCCTCCTTCAGCACCACGACCTTGTCGGCGTTCGCCACGGTGCGCATGCGGTGCGCGATCACGAGCACGGTCTTGCCCGCCAGAAGTCGCGAGAGCGCCGTCTGCACCTGCGTCTCGTTCTCAACGTCGAGCGAAGCCGTGGCCTCATCCAACAGCACGATGGGCGCATCCTTCAGGATGGCGCGGGCGATGGAGATGCGCTGGCGCTCGCCGCCCGAAAGACGGCTTCCGTTCTCGCCGATGGGCGTGTCGTAGCCCTGCGGCATGCGCAGCACGAACTCGTCGCAATTCGCGGCGTGGGCAGCGGCGAGAACCTCTTTGTCGGAGGCGTCGGCCCGGCCGAGCCGGATGTTGCCCATCACCGTATCGTCGAACAGCACCACGTCCTGGAATACCTCCGCGTAGTCCGCCAAGAGCGCCTCCGGTTCCACACCCGCCACGTCCACGCCTCCCACGCGCACCTGCCCAGCGTCGGCGTCCCAAAAACGCGCGGCTAGCTTGGCCACGGTGGACTTGCCGCTGCCACTGGGCCCCACCAATGCCGTCACCTCGCCTTCCCGTGCGGTGAACGTCACGTCGCTCAGCACGCGCTCGCCCCCGCCATAGGAGAACGACACGCCTTCGAAGGTCAGGTCGTGGCCTGCCGGCTTGAACTCGGTCGTACCCGTTTGCGCAGGCTCTTCCTCGATAGCCTGCAGCCGTGCGATGTTCAGGCGCAAGTCCAGCAGCTCGATGATGGTCTGCAGGATGACGTTCACCGGGTCGTACACGCGCGTGACCGCCAGCAGGAAGCAGAAGAACACCATGAAGTCCACCTGCCCGTCCGCAATGAGCAGCGCGCCCGCCAACACCGTGGTGCCGATACCGAGCCGCAGAAGCGCCTGGGCCGACGACGCGCTCACGCCGGCGGTCAGCTCCGCCCTGATCTTCGCATGCTCGAAGGCATCCACCCGCTCGCCCACGCGCTCGAGAAACGCCGGAACCTGGTTCGTGGCACGGATCTCGCGGGCGCATTCCAGGTACTCCTGGATACCGTCGGCAAGCTCGAGGCTCGCCTCGTTGCGAGCGCGTCCCGCCGCCTGCTGAAGGCGCGTAGTGGATAGCAGCACCGCCACCGCAACCGGGATGGGCCACAGCGCCGCCAGCGCCAGGCGCCAGTCGAATGCGACCAGGCAAACGGCCACCACCGCCGTCGAGATGGCCGCACCGAACAGCTGCGGCATGACATGCGAGAACATGCGCTCATGGTCGGTGCAGTCCTTCATGACCGCACTCGTGAGATCGGACAGATCACGCTGCCCGAAGAACGACAGCGGCAGCTGCCGCAGCTTCTCGGCCAGGCCGATGCGCTTGCGGGCGCTCTCGTTGTACACCACGTTGTAGGTGCTGTCGTACTCGAGGTTCTGCGTGAGCAGCATGACGACGAGCACCGCGACGATGGCCAGCAGGTACGCTCCGAGCTCCGGCAGCGGTTGCGACGGGTCGGTCAAGTGGGCCACGAACGCGCCCGTAACCGTGAACAGCACGCCGATGGGCGCCATGAGCACGACGTTGGCCAGCGCCGCAGCCCCCACGCCACGCTTGAAATCGCGCGCTCCCTGTTCGGTCAGTGCGAACTTGTCACGCAGCATGGGTGCCGCTCCTTTCGATCCTCCACGTTACCGACGTGCGGTAATCGTCCCACATCTTCGCATACAGGCCGCCGGCCGCAACCAGCTCGTCGTGCCGCCCGCGCTCGACCACCCGGCCCCCGTCCAGCACGCATATGATGTCGGCTCCAATAACGGTGGACAGCCGATGCGCGATCATGAGCACCGTCTTGCCCGCGCAGAGCCTCGCCAAGGCGCGCTGGATGAGCGCCTCGTTCTCCGGGTCGGCGAAGGCCGTGGCCTCATCGAGCACCACGATGGGAGCGTCTTTCAGCATGGCACGCGCGAGCGCGATACGCTGGCACTCGCCGCCCGAAAGGTACACGCCCTCCGCACCCACCTGCGTGTCCAGGCCATCGGGGAACTTCGCCACGATATCATCGCACTGTGCGGCGTGGGCGGCGGCCTCCACCTGCGCACGCGTGGCACCCGGGCGCGCAGCGCGGATATTCTCCAGGAGCGACGCCTTGAACAGGCGATCGTTTTGGAACACGAAGGCCACCTGCGCCATGAGCTCAGAGGCGGGGATGTCGCGCACGTCCACCCCTCCCACGCGCACGCGGCCCGAACTCGCGTCCCAGAAGCGGGGCACCAGGCTGGCGGCCGTCGTCTTGCCGCCGCCCGAAGGTCCCACGAGCGCCACCGTGGAGCCGGCGGGCACCTCCAAGCTCATATCCACCAGCGCATCTCCTGAAGCGCCGGGGTACGCGAAGCCCACCTGCTCGAAGGAGATCGAGGCATCGCGCGGGTGCCTGGCCCGCACCGCCGACGGCTCCGCCAGCGGCCTTGTCGCGAGTATCTCGTCGATGCGACGCACGGAGTCCTGCGCCATCATCACGGCCTCGCTCGCGTACATCACCTTCGTCATCATGGTGGTGGTAATAGCCGAGAACACCACATAGAACAGGAAGTCCGTCAGAAACGCCGCAAAATCGCCCGCCGCATGCGCTAAAAGGATGCCTGCGGGCACGAGCACGGCGAACGTGCCGTTGATGGCCACAAGCTGGACGACCTGGGGGCGCTGGCACGACTTCGAGTACTGGTAGGCCATGTCGCGGTAGCTCATGATGGCCTCGGAGAACGCACGGAACGAATGCACCGTCTGCTGGAACACCTTCACCACGGGTATGCCGCGCACGTATTCCACGGCCGCCTTGTTCATGCGGTTGAGCGCGTCTTGGTAGAGCATCATGAACGGCATGCCGTCGTTCTTCGCCTGACGCCCCATCATCCACCACATCATGAGCGCCGAGACGGCGATGGGAACGAGGCACACGAGCCCCATGACCCAGTCGAACGCGAACATGACCGCCACGAACGCCACCGGGGTGACGAGCGATCCCACGAAGTCCGGCAGCTTGTGCGCGAGCACGTCCTCGGTTTGGCCGGCGCAGCCGTCCACCACACGCCTCAGATGCCCCGAGGCATGGGAATCGAAGTAGCCAAGCGGCACGCGGGCCAGGTGGCCGAGCGCCTGCTTGCGCATGTTCGCCGCTGTGCGGAACGCCGCCAGATGCGTGCACATGAGCGCCGCGAAGTACACGAACAGGCCCGCTGCCGAGAACGCGAACGCAAGCCAGCCCCAGAAGGCGAGCCCCTCCGCAGCGCTCCAGTTGGGAGCCACGGCTACGAGGTCGCGCAGCACGAACCACACGCACACCAGGGGCATGACCACGAAGATGCCGTTAACGCCCGCAAGCACGCACCCCAGCACCGCGAGCTTCTTGCGCGAGCCTGCGAACCCGAGCAGGCGCCCGATGGCATCTTTGGGACTTGGCGGCGCCACAGGCATCGCCCCACCAGCTGCCGGTTCGCCCCCGCATCCCGCCCCTGCTGCGGCAGAGCCGCCTGCCGACGGAGTCGCCCCACCGGAGCCGACGGCTCCGTGCGGCGCGCCAGCCGCCGCTGTTGCTTCTGCCATGATGCCTCCTTCCTTTCTTCGAGCGCAGCCTGTCAAGGCCGCGCCGCCTCGCCTCGATGCGCCTAGGCGCCCATCCGCGCAAAATGCTTCTTGAACACGCGCTCTCCCAATAGACCGCCGACAAGGGGACCTATCACGGCAACCGCAAGCGCCACCAAGGCGAGCGGACCGTACATGAAGTCCACGAGCTGCTGTCCGTACTCGGCTGTCATGCCCGAGGCCACAACCATGTCCACGTACGCCTGGCCCGTGAGGTAGACAAGCGAGACATGCCCCGCCCAGAAGCACACGACGAAGGCGACGAACGCCGCCACGCGGCGAAAGGCGGTGCGCTCGCCCGGCGCGCCCAACACGAGCTCCGCTGCCACGCCGCCGAGGGCGATGCCCAGAGGACCTGTCCAGAACATGCCCATCACCAGGCCGAGCAGCGCCACCAGCAGGCACATGAGCGCTACCGCACCGCGCTTGGGAACGCGGGCCAGCACGTACATCCACACGATACCGGCCGGAACAGCGCCGACCCCATGGGTGAACCAGGACGTGGTGGCGCTGAGGGAACACACTATCGAGAAGACCATGAACACCGCGAACAGAAGCACGCCGAAGACGGCGAGCACCACGTAGTCGCGACCGGTAAGCCGGGTGCTGCGGGCGGGCGCGCGCCCTTTTGTTGCTGTCGATTCCATACAAGAACTCCTTTCATCGGAAGTAATGCCGAAATGCGCGGGTGCATCACCCGTCGAAACCGAGCGTGCGGCGCACGGCGGGCAGGTTCGCCCGCGCAAGCGGCTCCTGGACGCTCACGCGACCGCCGGCCATCACGGCCACCTCGTCGCATGCGGCGACGATGAACTCATAGTCATGCGTGATCACCGCCACGCACGTGCCGTCGTCGCGCACACGCGAAAGCTCTCTGGCCACGGCCTGCATGTTGCCGAAGTCAAGCCCGCTCGTGGGCTCGTCCAGCACCAGCACGCGGGCCCCCTGCAGCACGCCGGCCGCAATGGCCAGTCGCTGGCGCTCGCCGCCCGAGAGCGACAGCGGGTGCCGCTCGGCCAGATGCGCGAGGCCGAAACGGTCGAGTGCCTCGCCAGCCGCCGCCCGGGCCGCCTCGCCGCGGCCGAGACGACGAGCCGCAGCAGCTTCCAGCTCGCATGCGGCCGTATGGGCGAACAGCTGGTAACCGGGCTCCTGCATAACCAGGAACACCTGGCCGGCCCGTTTGCGACACGGAGCCGATCGTCCCTCGAGCGCCACCTGCCCCGCACGTTCGCGATGCAACCCGGCCAAGCAGCGCGCAAGCGTCGACTTTCCTGCGCCGTTGCCTCCCACCAAAGCCGCGATGCGCCGGGACGCGAACGCACCGGCGGCCCCGCGCAGCACATCGTCACCGCGACGGTAGCCCGCACGCAGGTTGCTGAACGAGAGTGCCGCAGCGGAGACGGCGCGTACCGGGCACGGGAGCGACGGGTCCTGCCCGTCCGTCGGCGCGCCTTCGGCGCAGGCATCCTCGATGCGCCAAGCCCGAAGGCCCATCCGGTGAAGCTCGCGCACGGGCAGGCGCTCGAATTCCGCAGCCGCCCAATCGTGAGCGATGCGCCCATCCTCCATATGCACCACCCGATCTGCTATTCCCCGCAGCCACCATAGCCGGTGCTCGGAGACGATCACCGTGCGCCCTAGCTCCTTCAGGCGACGAACGAGGTGCGCAAGGGTGCGCATGGAGGCCACATCGAGTGCGGCCGTGGGCTCGTCAAGGGCGAACACCTCCGGGCCCAGCGCATGCACCGACGCAATGGCCACCATCTGGCGCTGGCCTCCGGAAAGTTCCCGGATGTCACGGTCGAGCAGATGGGAGATACCCAAGTCGGCCGCGGCGCTGCGAACGCGGAGGCGTATCTCGTCGTGCGGCAGGCCCGCGTTCTCGCACCCGAAGGCGATCTCCGAGGTGGTGTCCAGGTTGAAGAACTGGCTGCGCGGATTCTGGAACACGGAGCCCACGCGCAGCGAGAGCCCTTCGATGCCCAGGTCGGCCGCATCCTGCCCGAGCACGCACACCGTGCCGGACAGCTCCCCATCGTAGGCTTGCGGCACCAGACCGTTCACGAGGCGCATGAGCGTGGTCTTCCCGCAGCCGGAACAACCCGTCACCACCACGCACTGTCCTCGTGCGACGGACAGGCTCACGCCCTTCAGCACCGGCTCGAACAGGTTCCCCTCCGCATCGGCATATGAGAACGCCACTCCGTGGAATTCCACGGCCGCACCGTCGCGCGGGGCTTGCGGCGCCGTCATGCCAGCACCCCTGCACCCAGCGCCACGGATACGCCTGCAAGCGCAACGAAGTACGCGAGCAGCAGCGCATCAACCACGCTGATACGCAGCTCGTAGTAGCTCGTGCGCCGATTCGGTGCGTCGATGCCGCGCACGGCCGCCGCGTTCGCCAGCTCATCGGCCACGATACCCACACGTCCCACCACCGGCACCAGCAGGTTCTCGATCACCTGCACGGGATGCCGCAGCACGCGTGCCGGCGAGAGCGCGATGCCGCGCACCTTCATGGCATCGAGCACCGCGCCGAACTCCTGGCCGAGCGTGGGAGCGAAGCGCAGCATCACGCACAGCGCCGCCGACACCCGCTTCGGCAGGCCGAGGCGCTGCAGACCGTAGGCGAGCTCCCCGGTACGCGTGGTGCCCACCATGTTCGCAGCCATCGTGAAGGCGCACAACATACGGCGCACCATCGCGAACGAGGCGCCCACGGCCATGAGCACCACACCGGAGTGCGCGCACAGCCAGCAGAGGACGAAAAGCACCGCCCAGACCGCTGCCCAGCGCAGGGCCGATGAGAGCCGCCCGCACCAGATGCCGGCGAGCGCGCACCCACCCACCGCCGCCAACTCAACCGCCACCGATGCGGAAGCGAACGTGGACAGGCTGATCAACAGGATGCAAATCAACGAAACACGAGGATCGATGCAATGCGCGGGCGATACCGCCGCAGCCCTTTCACGAGCCCGCACCGATACTTTCGCGGCAGCCCCGCCGCTTGCCTGCAACGGCCCCGGCGTATCCGCGGACTCCAAGGTGGCGGTGCAGGCGAATGACGGCGTTGTGTTCGCGCCATAGGCAGACGGTTTCCCCGGATCCCTATTTGTAGTAGTATTGTTATCCATGGTTAACTATGCTAGCGTCTCTCGGAAGCGCGGGAAGGAGGAGGGGCCCTATGCGCAATCCCTCCGAAAACTTCAAGAATCGCGCCGAAACGGCCCGTGAGGCCGACACGGGCATCGACACGCTGTTCGAGCCGCAAATTCGGCAGCTCGGCGGTGTGCTGGTCGATGCGGCCGCACACGGGCGGCAAGGGCTCCTGTGGTTGATCGACCCGGCGGTCGGCAAGGGCTCTTTCTGGTACTTCCCCATCGGCGACCGCCTAGCGGTGGGCGCGTTCGACTTTGCACTTCGCGAGGAGGGCGGATTCTTCTGCGACGCGGCCGATTGCTTCTACTTCGGCTCCTACAGCCATGAGATGCTCCCCTACCTGGGCATCGATCCGACACTACCCGACCGCACCGTGGTGGGGCATGCCTGGAAGCACGCCCCCTACCATCAACGGGTGCAGGGCGGAGCGAGGCTGAGCGAGACGTTCGTCGCACTCTTGCCCGAGGCGCTGCGGGACGTCAGCCTGCGATTGCATTGCGATCCCGTGGTGCTGAGCTCGGCAATCGCCGCGCTCGATGGCACGTCCTGCCCCGCCGGGCTGCCCTCCTTGCTCGACGACATGCGGCGAGCCCGGCCGAGCGCCGTCGTGGCCGAGGCGTTCTACGAGAGCAAGGTGGTGGAAGCGTGCGCGCTTATCGTGGACTGGCGGCTCGCATACGGCCGCGCGCCCGTTGCGCTCTCGGCAGAGGATGTCGCTGCAGTGGCGGCTGCCCAACGCCTTATCCAGCAAGACCTCGCACACCCCGCCACCACCGAGGAGCTCTGTCGCGCGGTTTGCGTGGGAACGAGCAAGCTCATCGAGCTGTTCAGGCTATCCTGCGGCATGACGCCGCAAGAATACGCGCGCGATGTGCGCATGCATCACGCCTGCGAGCTGCTCGAGACCACCGACCTGTCCCTGGCCGCTATCGCCGCATGCGTGGGTTATTCCCGTCAGGGCAGCTTCTCCGAAGCGTTCCGTGCCCGGTGCGGCCTCTCGCCCCGGGAGTGGCGTGCGAACGCTCGCGCCCTCCATCGGTAATCTTCCCAAAGACCCCTCTTGCGTTTTATACTATCAGTGATAGTATGTCCCTTATCAGCGAGAGCCGAAAGGGAACCGGAAAATGGCCAGCCATTCGATCGAGATCATGATTTTGGGCGCGCTCATCGAGCGCCCGATGAGCGCGTACGAGATGGACAAGACGATGGAGGACCGCAACATCCGACGCTGGATACGCATCAGCTCGCCGTCGGTGTACCGCAACGTCATCCGCCTGTGCGATGAAGGCTATGCCGACGGCACCGTCGTCAAGGAAGGCGAGATGCCCGAGAAGACGGTGTACACCATCACGGACAAGGGGCGGGCACGCTTCGCCGATCTCATGGACGAGGCCGCCGCGCTGCCCGCGCGGGTCGACTTCGGCTTCCTGCCCGTTTTGGCGAACATCAGCCTCGTGGACGAGGATACCGGCCGCGCGCTCATCGACGGGCTGATCGAGACGCACCGCAGCACAGCCGAGCGCGTGGATCGCCTGATTCCTGCATACGAGCGCCTTGAGGCGCGGGCCACCATGGAGCTGTGCGCCGACACGTACCGTCTCGTCGCCGATCATCTCGCACGGTTCGAGCAGGAACTGTACGGCAAAGGCTGATGTCTGCATAGCGCGAACGAATGTTTCACGTGAAACATTCTTTCGCGCTATGTCTCCGCAACGCCGTCCCTTCGCGGGCGATATCCGACGATCCCCCCCCGCATCGCCGACAAACCGGTTCGACAACCGGTTTCTTTTTAACCAGTAACTATCATTGATAGTAGTATTTAAGATAGGAGATAGATATGGAGACATGGGATCAGAGGGCCGAAGGCAAGCCCTTCCCTACCGCCGCCGTGCTGGGAGGGTTGGCGCTGAGCCTGTTCATGGCGGCGCTCGACGCCACCATCGTGAGCACCGCCATGCCGAAGATCGCCGCCAGCCTGGGCAGCTTCGACCACTACACCTGGCCGTTCACCTCCTACTTGCTCACCTGCACGCTGGCGACGCTTCTGTGCGGTGCATGCGCGACGCGCTTCGGCCACAAGCGGGTGTTCGCATGCGGCATCAGCGTGTTCGCCATCGCATCGGCGGGTTGCGCGCTGTCGAACGGTATCGACGCGCTCACGGCGTGGCGCGCCGTGCAGGGCGTCGGCGGCGGACTCGTGGAGGCCGGCGTGTTCATCGCCATGGCCGAGCTGTTCGAACCGCGCGTGCGCGGGAAGTACATGGGCATCCTCTCGTCCATGTACGGCCTGGCTTCCATCGCAGGGCCGCTGGCCGGCGGGCTGATCGCCGATACGGTGGGCTGGCACTGGATCTTCCTGGTCAACCTGCCGTTGAGCGTGGCAGCGCTCGTGCTGGTCGTGCGGTTCCTCCCGGGCAAGCAGGCTCATGCGGAACGGTCGTTCGACCTGCCCGGCGCCCTGTGCGCGGCCGCCGCCATCGTGCCGCTCACGCTTGCGTTCAGCCTGACGGGCAACGCGTTCGCCTGGTTCTCCGCGCCGTTCTTCGGGCTGCTCGCGCTCGCGGCCACCATGATCGCGCTGCTCGTGCTGGTGGAACGGCGGCGCGACCACGCCATCGTGCCGGTGCGCTTCTTCCGTCGCGCGCAGGTGAACGGGGCGGTGGCGATGGGGTTCTGCTCGCAGTTCGCCCTGCTCGTCGGCGTGATGTTCGTGCCGCGGTTCGTGCAGGAGGGGCTGGGGCTCACGTCGACCGCCTCGGCGCTGGCCACGATCCCCATGACGCTGGCGCTCGTGGTTGGCAGCACGCTGGCGGGGCGGGTGTTCGGCGCGAACGGGCGAATGCGCGCCATCAGCCGCGTCGGGTTCCTCGTGCTGGGCATCGGAGCGATGCTGCTGTGCCTTGTCGGCCCCGCGACCGGCATGGTGCAGCTCGCGTGCTCGTCGGCGGTGCTGGGATTCGGCATCGGGGCGAACATGCCCATGACCAACATCGCCGCCCAAACCGCCGTGGAGCCGCGCGACGTGGGCAAAGCGACCTCCCTCGCGCTGTTCTTCCGCGGGCTGGGCGGCACCGTGGGGTCGGCGGCGTGCGGCGCGGCCGCCGG
>OLSE01002234.1_pt1 | contig 11806 bp, 6 predicted proteins | sample 1673191 | NCBI WGS metagenome assembly OLSE01 (sample SAMEA3136764, study PRJEB25190) | human gut metagenome | biome: human gut; feature: human-associated habitat; material: faeces | place: Austria | collected 2013
CGCCGGATGTCATCTGGCCTGAACTGCCGGAGGCGTAGGCCATTCAATATCTGGCGCCCCGGAAGTATCGACCAGTTCCAGTGCGTCCAGATAATCCAGCCACAAATTATATTGCGCCAGCTCGTCCCCCTTCAGGCGACCAATAGCTGCTTTACCAGACCATTGCCTACTGTTCATGTATTCGTTGGCATGGTTAATCAATAATTGCCTCTCTGATTCGGCCTGTTCAATAAGTTCCTCATGTGATGGTGGAGGTATTTCAGCCCATGTGGGAAAACCATTTTCCCCTGCAACTCGGATTTTCCCTTGTGGCGGTTCCGCCATATATTTTACAGAAATGTCATCAGGAATATCTAATGCATCAGCGGGCCATGTTCCATTTACTTCATAAGTATTTTTTAAATTAACAGCATAAAATGCATTTTCCGAAGGGGAATAAATATATTGATTCATATTATCTTCCTATTGCGATAATCATAGTTCCATACAAACCATTTCCGGTTGATACTTTTAAGGTTACTGATGTCCTTGTTGTCGTGTACCCCATAAGTTTAAAGGTCGGAGCAGCCGTTAATGTGCCATCTGACCATAAGGCACTAACAGCCAGTGCGCCTGAAGGAAATGCAATAGGGAAATTACCTGTAGTTCCGTTAGTGTCCGCCCCATAAACATTCATCGAAAACATTTGGACAATATGACCACTTGGTAACTGAAACCAGTTTTTGCCAGATGGAAATGCAGACATATCTGGTATCTGATTTTCCCCTGTTCCCACATTCCGTTTTGCCGCTTCTCCCAAACCAACGTTTATGAAAATGCAGAAATAACAAGCAAATGGCATCATTCCTGCTTTTAGTAAAGAGATTGATCATGCTGATAGGTTATATACGGGTATCAACAAATGAGCAGAATACAGCATTACTAGGAAATGCGCTCGAGTGCGCAGGATGTGAGCTGATTTTTGAAGACAAAATATTTCGAACACTTCTCCCAATTTTACAGTGAAGTCGATGGTTTATGCTGGTGCCACGATTATTTCCTCCTGCTTCCCGGTTCAGAAAACAGTCGCGAAGAACCAGCCTTAACAGGCTGGTTCTTATCGGCTTAGCTTACAGCTTGATCGAGATCTTCAAGTGCACAAATCATGGTTTCTACTGTTGCTCGGTCAAATTCAGCCCTTCCATCTTCCTCATGTGTGCCTTTGTTAAGATAGCGCCATTCTCGCGAATCTCCACTAATCCCAGTCAAAACGTCAATTGGACCAAAAACAGCACTTTTATTTTGATCAGTAAAATCAGTTTTATTAATCTGCTTTTTTAATTGATCTGACAAATTACGTAACTCAATAGGTGAATTTGCCGACCGTAACTTAAGGCTAAGATTACCGTCACCATATTTATTTACATAGCGCCAGACCTTCACCTTCATCAGCGATTCAAGTGCCTGTCTACATTTAGCGAGAGCTTCCCTAATTTCATTACGTTCGTAATGTTTTCGTGCCGAGATAATGTAGTTCCTAGGGGCGCAGTTGAAATCGACACGAATATGCAATTCATCTAGACGTGGCAAGAAAGTGAAAGTCTTGGATTGAGCAGCAACCCGCGTAGGCAGTAAATTTTGGATATCTTTAAAAAATTCCTCTCCATGACAAGCTAGAATGATTTGCTTTTCGGCAAAGAACGTATCTTCAAATAACGTTTTTCGAATGGAATCTCTATGATCGTCATCAATAGCATTTACCGGATCATCAAAAATTAAAAGTGGGCACTGCTCATTAATGTTTTTTGCCAATAAGATAGCTAGTCCTATACAGCGCACATGACCTTCACTTAGCACATGAAGGGCATCAAAATATTGTACGGGATTATTCTGGAACGCCACTTCCAACCGTTGATTTTGCATCAGAGGTAATTTGATATCAGCGAGCTTTTCGCCTCTGGAATCATTACGGTTAAACGCATTGTAAAGGGTAACAATGTTATCTCCGAGATTTGCTACGAGTTGCTGAGGTAACCGATCTTTATAGGCGTTCAATCGAATAACAAAGTTGGAATATGCCTCAGAAATTTCTTGGTTTTTCCTAACAATAGCTTTCTCATGCTCAACTTCATCAATAAGTTGCCTATTTTCGGCATTAAATCTGGTAATTAGCAACTGAGCTTCAGCGATGGACTTCTCTGTTTCCTCTCTTTTTGTCTGTAATATAGTTATCTGTCGTTCGGTTTCACGCAGACTATCAAGAGATTGCTGTTGCAGTTCTCGTCGTTTAATATTTTCATCTGTTTTTTTATCCTCTTTCTCCAGATGATGTACCTGTTCTTCAAGAACAGTCCAAGGGGGTATCCCATCACCTGCCGGTTGCTGTAGTGCACACCACAAATCGCTTCCAGTTTTATTTCGGAAATCTTCAAGTGGATTGCTATGCGGAATGAACTGACAACAAGTACTAATAACTTTATGAACGTCGAACATCAGCTGGCTGATTGATTTTTCCAACTGAGTTATTTCGTCTTGTAGTGTCGATAAAAACTTAAGTTTAAGCAATTCATTACTGGCATATTTGTAAGGGTTTTTTGCAACGTGCTGAAGTGGGGTATGACATGCAGGACAATGGTCAGGCTTGGTGCTTTGCAACTGGACGACGGCTTCAAATAAATTTTTAAAAGAAATTTGCTGACTTGCCTCTGCCAGTTGATTTTGCTTGCCCTTAAGGTCTGTAAGCCCCTTTTCGACTGAATCACTGAGCTTTTTCAAAATGGCAGAGGTTAGACCACTCTTGGCCGGAAGCTGTTTTTGTAACTCGGTTTCAAGCTGCCGAATGACGCCGATATTTTGCCCATCCCCCTTCAACTCTACAACCATCTGATGGAAAGATATGCCTTCACGATAGCCTGAGGCTAGAGTTTGTTCTGCTGAGGTTAGTTCTTCAAGGTGGGCCTTACTCGTTTTCAGTTGCTGCTGTGCTCCCAAGAGAGATTGGCTCTTTGTTGCTAATTGAGCAGCCTTTACGCCAGTCAGGTCGATATATCGGGCATCAAGATCTGAGGTGAAATTTCGCACAAAATCATTAAATGTATCCAACCCGAATAATGTTGATATAAGTTCGGCTTGCTTTGCTGGGGCCAGAGCAGCGATTCTTGAAAAGCTGTCGATACGATTCTTTTCAATAAAACAAAAGCGATATTGTGTTTCATTATTCTCAATCATCACATCCTGCTCTTGATCTCCAACACCTATAATTTCGGGAGCAGAAAACTGATTGACATATGCGTTTCTAAAATAGTCGTGTTGATTACGAAAACGCTTACTTTCTGCCTCCGCGACGCGGCCCAGTAATGCGTATTCAAGTGCCTCGCAGAAACTGGATTTCCCCGTACCATTGGGGCCGTAGATCAGCACTAGGCGGGAATCTAAATCAAACTCCTCTCGTCTGGCAAATCCTCTAAATGGTCCAACAGACATCTTTCTAAGTCGGCTAAAGGTGGAAACACTTTCGGCGTTCTGCTCAGGGAGTGTTTGGACTTCTGGGCTGAGTGTATCCCAGGCGGATTGAGCCAGAGCGACAATACGTTTGACCCGCTGACCCTGTGCGGTTCCCAACGGCACGATTTCGTCAAGATTTTCCCACACAAGATTTGCTATTTTCCTTACATCACTTGGTACATCTGCTGTATTTAAGGTTTGAAAAAAACGCAACAACTCACTGCCGAGCATCATAAATCCTTTTTACTTGTTGACTTCTAACGTTATATTGCAATGTTAGAAGATACACTTTCAGATTATTTTTTCACGTGATCTGCAAATCAAATTTTTACTAATGCTGGCTGATTCGTTATCGACAAACATGCCTTCCTTTTCCATTCTTACCAGCGATCAGCAAAGAAAAGCGATAACTTATCCAACCACCCAGAGTTATACCCCCAAATGACGGGGTCAAGATGCAAGTTGTTCATTACGTTCGCTCAGAAGCATAACGGCGCTACGTTGAAACGTCCGATGGATTCTGGAGCGTATGGAGTGTCGCGTTCAACTTCTTCCACGCATCATTGACTATGAAAAGCGTCCACACCTAGAAACCTCCAGCCACCTGTAGATTGAAAGTATTAGGTACCGTTCTACACGAAACGATTTGACTCCTACAACTGAAAAGCGCTGTCAGTAGTTAAAGGCATTAGTGCCTAGTTGGCATATGGAAGCTGAGAAAGTAAAGAGTGGTACTCGTTGATGGAGATAGTTTAAGCACAGTAATTTAAGTAGATGAAAAAGCAAAAAGCCCACAGATGTTGGCTTTCATGTCACTAAGGAGTCGCGGCTCCTTTGCGTATCCTTTTTTGTCGCTTTACCGTCTGGTTGGTGTCTTGCTGAGGCTGATAACCATCTGTTTTTATTGGTGTTGTCATTACACCGTCCAATCATGATTGGTGGAACTGGCGGGGGTTAAAACCGTAGCGCGTCGTATGCAAGAAGGTGCTGCGGCTGGCTGGTGAGCTTCCGATAGTGCGAGTATTGAATGATTTACAGCCGTTATTGATTTTACATATTTTTGCATGAAAGGATTAGCGCCTCCTCCCATCGCTCCTCCATGATTTTACGCCAATGTCTCTAGAACTGCTATGTGCCAGAAGCAGACATCATCTCTCAGATGTACATATACACCTTTCTTGGTATCAGTTTAGGGGACAGGAAAAGAATGGCGTAGGGAATGCGGCTCAAACGACAGATGATGCCTGCAAACAGGGCTTCTGGTAACATTACGAAACGGATCAATAGACAACCAACATTTCGGTACAACAAAATGTTAGATAAGGCACAAAGAATAGGATTAGCAAAGATTCTGGCTGACAATTTAAACGAGGGTGACTGGTATTCAGTATGTTCTCTTGCGGGATTTCCTGAGTATGCCCATGAATCATTTATGAAGGACGTACGGTGGAAAAATGAAGGACTGTCATACAAATGTATCAAGATAGTAGAAAATATCCTTGGGGCAGACGAGGGTAATATCAAACATTTCTGGAATATTGAAAGTATACCTCGTGTGATAAAAAATAGGGATAATAATATTTATAATGCCATTGAGTCATATATAAATGGTGATATTCTTAAGACAGTTACAGCTTCGCCGGTAAATCATACTAATGAAAATATCTATACGCTTCTGAAAGATGCTGAATACTTAATTCAGCATCAAGGGCCAGGAAACGCTTATGATCGGATACATACTGCCTTGCATGCCACACTAAAAATGATGTGTGATAAACATGGCATTATAAGAAAAGATGACGCTGGAGTTCATGAACTGTTACCGCTAATAAATAATCATTTGAAGGCACAAGGAAGCACCGAACGTAATAAATTAGTTTTTGACATGCTAAGATCTACAAACTCTATATTGGATAAGGCTAACCAATTAAGAAATCACCATAGCAACGCTCACCCCAATGACGGATTATTAAATGATGCTGATGCTAAATTTGCGATCAATCTTATTCGCTCGATAATGAGTTACTTAGATGATCTTTTAGGCGGTGATAAGTTAACTTTTCAGAGCTGACTGCTGCTGCCAGTAGAGCCGTGCTGAATAAGTGGTATGTCCAGCATAGACCTGAAGAAATTTCCTCTCTGTGCCAGAAGCGGACATTTTAAGCATTCGAGTGTAAGATCTGTTTTTTAATGTGTAATTTCAGGAGGTAACATGCCAAAGAAAAGACGGTCTATTAGCCAAGTAAAAGAAGACATTTCAATTAGGGTTCTACGGGAAAAACTACCTCGCGAATGGGTCATACATAGCTATGGTGCTGACTATGGTATTGATTGCGTTGTTGAATTATTTGATTTTATTGATGACAGTGAAAGTATTGCAGAAACCCTTGGTGAAAACTTTTTTGTACAACTAAAATCTTCAGACTGTATTGAATATTGTACACGTAAAGTCTATGCTCGTGAAAATGTAACCAAAGGAAATTTAACAGAAGATAAAAGCGATTTTGTCGAAATACCTGTCGCAAAATTTAAGTTAGACATTTCAGATATTTTGACTGTTCAGTCTATAGGTATTGCAATTCCAGTATTATTAATATTAGTTGACACTAATACAGAAAAGGCATTTTTTATTTGCCTTAATGATTACATAGATAAAGTTCTTATGCCAGAAGACTCGAATTATTATCAAAAAGAATCAAAAACTATATATATACCTCTTGAAAATGAGATTCTGGATGATGAAGATGCGCTTGTTCCATTACGTGTATATGGTAAAAGATCAAAAATGTATGGCGCATTCTCACTTTTTAACTATCAATTAAAAGAAATTAACCGATTACAAGGTAAAGCGGCCGTACAATTCCCTGTCTCTTTCGATGAAGCTATAGAGATGGTAAATAACTTTATTGTAATTGCTCTTAGACAAGATATATGGTCTAGACATGAATTTTGGAAGCCGATGGTATGGAGCCGAAAGGAGTTGATCCAACTTCAAATAGACATTGATAAAGAGGTAAAACCTGAAAATTATGAACATTTTTTGAGTTACTGTTCCGAAGTGGTTTGGCATAAATTAACAAATCTTTCAAATATGTATGAGGAGCTTGTTAGAGAGTGGTTCATGCCAACCTTGCTAGCGACATTAACATCAGCCCGCCCTAAATAATAATAGTTGCAATGCTACGCAAAAGCATCCTAGCCCTAAATTCTTAAATAAGGGCTTCATATCAAATTGAAGCCTTTGTGAACAATAGAAACAACACTAAAGGACACCCCTATCACATTTAGTTGAATAGAAAAATAATAATGCACCCACGACGATACAATTATTAACATCCGCTCCTCGCTCATAACAGACATTCACTACAGTTATGGTAGAAGGTATGCATGCTGGGTAGGGGAAAGTGTGAAGGAAAAGAAGACTGATGCGCCGTTGTCGTCACGTTTATCTTCATTGGCTATGCAAGTCCGTAATACAAGGTGGGACAAAACTGAGACACATAAGGCCTCACAATGGCTTGCAAGGCTTTACATGTTTTGAGGTAGTGGGACGTGTGAGCGCAGTGTTGATGGGTAATGCTTTGAATTAGAAGGGGATTCTTATAATTCGTAATGCGAAGGTCGTAGGTTCGACTCCTATTATCGGCACCATCTTTCTTAATAAAATCATCTCGTTACCATTGCATTGTTTTGCTTTTCTTAACACGAATGTGCATTTTTGCGCGTTGTTAGTGTGGCAAAATTGTGGCAGGTACAGTGAGATTGTGTGTGGCTCAATGCAAGGGTATGCTAACAGCATGTGTTACCTTATCGCTCCCGCCTATTTGTCTTTTGAGCATTAAGGGCTTTAAGTCATGGATGCTGTCAGTACAGGTCAGTGCCTGCACGCTTGGCTCTAAAGGATGTTACAACAAAGACATACATTCAAACACTTTTAGTCAACCATTTGTATCTTTGCGTTTACTTGACAACCCGTTTGCATTTTACTTGGTCATCTCTAACATAAACGTTGCTAAATTGATAGGTAGCTTAGAGCGTATAGCAGACGCTCGCCATTGATACGCCGTGGATGTAGCTAGTAATGCTGTTTGCTAATTAATGGGGAACAGTCAGATATGTTTGACTGCTCGACTAACTCACGTATATGTGACAAAGTGCACAGAAAATATGAACAAGGGCTCCATACATTTAATTTTCAATAAAAATCTTTTAACTAATTGAATTTATTGATATATTAAGTATCAATGGCAGTTGGGTTATAAGACAGCCTTCGAACATTTATAGTTATACATCATATATTATATAGTCAAGTATAATACTTTGAAGTATACACGCTCAATTGCATTTTTTTGTTAACTTCTACTCATAGTACCGGACTGATAAAAAAGGAATAATCATGGAAACAGATCTCCAGTGGTTGCTAAGTCAGAGCGAATCCCCCATTTTAGAATTTAAGCAAGAGTGGTACTGGAACGACTCGACAGAAAAAGAAGAAATGAATGTAAAATGGGGCGAGTTTTTAAAGGACTTAGTTTCTTTATTTAACGGTTACTTAGGATATGTTGGAAAGCCTAGATATTTGATATTTGGTTATTCTGAAAGTGAAAATAGAACATATGATATCGATACGGCTAGCATTAAGCAGCTTTCGAATTTAATTGTGTTTAAAAAGGATCTATCACGCCGCCTAGAGGGATTAATAACCCCAAACCATCTCCATTTCTCAATAGAACAAGTTGAGCATGATGGCAATAAATTAATAATCTTTGAAATTACCCCTCCGGCTTACTTAATAGAATTAAAGCGAGAATTACAAACAAAAACTAAATCATTAGATTCTGGATCTGTCCTTCTTCGCAAAGGCCAAAAAACAGATGAAGTACGAACAGCTTCACCTGCAGAAATTGAAAACATCAAAATAGAATTAAACGACTTTAGAATAAGTGCTGATTATAATAAATTTTACACAGGCAATGAAAGTCCAATATCAAAAGACAGAAGCATTGAAAAAACTATCCAATCATATATGGATAAGAATACAAGTTATTCTTTAGCTGAAGGTTTTCCAGTAAAAACAAAATCATGGAAAGAAAATGTTATATATGAAATATATAGACTCAATGATGAGTTTTCTGGAGTGAAAGAGTTTATATATATACACGAAAATGCTAATCAAGGAAAAACACTAGCTGATATAAGGAATAAAAACCATTTAATTAATCAGAATAGCGCAATTATCCTTATAGAGAGACCGAATATAAAAGATATTGATAAACGCAAAGAAAATCTAAAGCGTCTATTTTCTACACAGTACGTTTATTTTATCGATGAATTTGGATATGAGTTTTTATATAAAGATTGCATGCTTCCATATGAGAAATTTGATCAGTCAGATTTCGTGGATAGTTTTTATAAAAATGAACAAGACCAAAATATTTCCGCATTAGAGCGAGTCAAACAATGGTTTGACTCTGAAAATGAACCTCTTTTTGTTATAAGTGGACATGGTGGTATTGGTAAAACCACAATTGCTAAACAATTTCTTGATTTTGTCTATGAAACACATAAGAGTGGTGTTTTATTTATTGATTCTAAAGAAATTATAAATGAATTATCTAGAAAGTTTAGTTCAAAAAACAAAATATGTGATGTGTATGATTTCTATACTGCATTGATGGATTCTGATGATGCTGAGGATTCAAGATTCAACAGAGAATTGCTCAAACTTTCAATCGACAACGGAAGTTTAATAATTGCATTAGATGGGATTGATGAAGTAATTGCAAAACTAGGTGATAAATTTGATGTGGAAAAATTTATCACTTCAATCTTTGATGAATACTCATCAGAGCTAAATAAAACTAAAATTTTGATCACTTGCCGAGATCACTTCTGGAATGATGTCCGCCGCAGTTTAATCATTCCAGAGATTAAAATAAGTCCTTTTAATGAGCAATTAGCTTTGGACTTCTATACAAAAAAATTAAATAATGATCAGAAGAAAATAGCCAAAGCACTAGAAATTGCTGAGAAGTTTGCAATAGAACATAACGAAAATACTAAAAAATACATCCCATTCCTGGTTGATATTATTGCTCGCATTGTAAATTCACCTACATTTTCTGGATTAAATGAAATAGAAAAAAAGAGTGAATATCTTTCAAATGTTCACAATGTTGACATTTTAATATCTTTGATATGTGAGCGAGAAGTTGTCAAGCTAGGAACATTTTCAGTAGACAAACAGGTGTTATTTTTTATGAAAATGGCATCAGAAAAAACAAATGGAATTTCTATCTATGATGTTAAAAGTGTTTTATCGGAAATAAATGTTGATAACAATGACTTGATTATAGAAAACTTCAAAGGTCACCCTTTAATAGATTTTCATGGTAATAAGTTTAATTTTAGATATGATGTTTTTGATATCTACTTTAAATCTCTTCTTATCGTCAATTATTTTAAAAAATTAGATATTTTATCCCTTGATGAAAAGATGATTGATACCATCTCGGGCTATTTAAAATATGATAGTAGTTTCACTCGCTCAGTCTCAGAAAAATTATCATTCTCAGATGATATGCTATTATTCCTGTTGGAGAATATTGAAGCTATAAAAACAAAAGACTCGGCTAACATTGAATTATTCATATCATCTTTGGTCATACTTACGCTTGACATAATATATCTTGATCCAAGTTATCAATTTAATACTGAAACAAGAACAAAAATAATAGAGAAGCTTTTTTCAGATTCAGAAAATGTAATAGATGGTTTGTGTCTTACAGATGTTTTTGGTAACTCTGGTACAAAAGCTATATTTGATTTTAGAGATAAAAAACTTCTAAACTGCCATTTTAACAATTATCAATACTTTTGGGAGTGTCTGATGAATCTAAACACTCGTTTTGAAAGATCGACATTTAAAGATATTGATCCAAGGGAGGGAGTAAACTATACCCTCTATGATAATATGTTTTCGAATGATTGTGATCTAAATTTAATTAAGCATTTGATTTCAGAAAAAAAACAAGAAGCTCAAAACTCTCTTGATTCGATTCGCAGTGATGTTTTGAAAGCATTTAAAATTTTTTATAAAAGAGGTAATTTTTATCCTCGGAAACAAGAAGAAGTTCGCAAAAAATTATCCACTATATCCATTCTTTCATACATGATAGATAATAATGTCATAGTTAAATTTAAAGACCCCAAAAAACCAACAATGCAACAATATAACATATCACCGAAATATAAAACAGTAATAGATTTTATTGAGCAAGGAATTCCTTCAGAGGAGTTATCGACCTTGGTTAATGATATTCAACTAAGTTGTTGATTATGAAACCCGAGCTATGCTCGGGTTAAGTGATTTAATCTTAATCAAGTTGGGGTTTATTATCGGAAACCGAACCAAAAATATAACCCCTCATATTCTTTAGGTTATCTCACCGATAAATAAATAATAACTATAAATATCATCTTTAATATAAGGATTTTTTATAATTAATAGTTTCCATTCTATATGCGTATTGGAAATAGAAAAGTAAGAATACAGTGATAGTCGTATTAAGGGGATGTAGTGCCACGGCCAAGATAATCGTTCGCTTACCCAGTCTCTCAGTGTCTGGATGGTTGTCACCTTCTCAAAAAATTAATCTGAGTTCAACCGGAGTGAAAAATGAAACGATTATTCCTTGAGCTTAAAGCGTCTGTGCTGGAGAAACTGCTGTCCCCTGGAATATGGCTGTGGCCGCTATTGCATAGACAGAAGGAATATCCGAAGCTAACCTCTCCAACTGAAGTAATCAGGCTAAAAACCATGATGACAGAGCTGCCCGAAGAAAGTTAGAAATAAATTAAACAGTTGGAAGAACTGCTCCGTAAGAAAAAAGCCATTGCGGAGGCGGTCGCGATGTTGCCCCTGCGCAAGGCTTGCCGTCACCAGTCGTGAATTGAAAATCAGCCTACATTCTTGGCGGAGGTAGAAACATTCCTTCTATAGCGGTCTGCCAGAAGCAGTACGACGAGCAACTTATAATCGACTAATTCTGAATGAAAAAGCAAAGATGACGGATATCAGTCACCGACAAGTATATGCTAGTTTATTATCATTACAAATGGTGCCACGGCTGTCAGATAAATTCATCTACCTGGCTTGCGAATCAACTTATCACCAGGTACTACTCCGTTATGGAGAGGTTCTTAACCTTGGATGTCAGTCCCAGCCACAGCGGGTGCATCACTACTAACAGCCCTGTGCATGTTTAGTGATCTTACCCAGCAATAGTGGACACGCGGCTAAGTGAGTAAACTCTCAGTCAGA
>OLSE01002235.1_pt1 | contig 11805 bp, 7 predicted proteins | sample 1673191 | NCBI WGS metagenome assembly OLSE01 (sample SAMEA3136764, study PRJEB25190) | human gut metagenome | biome: human gut; feature: human-associated habitat; material: faeces | place: Austria | collected 2013
TCGAGACGGATGCGACCCGAGACATTCAGCCAGTCGAGGATGTCGTACGACAGCGCCGCGTTGAGCATGTAACGATCCTTACGGTTCTCGCGCAGGTTGCGGTAGTTCGCCCAGTAGGGGTTCTGCATGGTGATGGAGCCGTCGCCCATCGGCCAGTACTGTTTCGAAATCTTGTCTATGGGATCGTAGCGCTCGTACATTTCGATATCCGCCCAGTCATCGCCGCGCGGGAAGAGGTAGGCTCCCGTCAGAGGGTTGTTGTAGGTTCCCTGATTGATCATGTTGCAGTCTTCCTGCAGTACGTAACTGGCTCCTACGTCCAGTCTCATCTTGTCGTTCAGAAAAGAGGTGGTGTTGCGGAAAGTGAAGTTGTAGCGGTCATAGCTGTTGTTGGGCACGATACCGTCGGAATTGATGGCCGCGGCTGAGAAATAGGTCTGATTCTTCTCCGTTCCGGTCGAAAGCGAAACGCTCTCGGAATTGACTACGCCAGCACGGAAATAGTCTTCGCGGGGATCGTAGCCGTATCGGTTGGCGCGGTTGAGCCGCTTGCCCCAGCTGTAACTGGCCACGTTGATCGGCGTAGTAAGGTTGCCCGTGCCATAACGGTTCTGGAACTCAGGCAGCACCAGCGGGCTCATGATCTCAACACCGGCCGTCGCGGTGACGGAGAGCTGTCCGACCTGTCCCTTCTTAGTCGTGACGACGATGGCACCGTTGGCGGCGTCCGAGCCATACAATGCCGCGGCCGCGGCACCTGTCAGCACCGAAATCGACTCGATGTCCTCGGGGTTGATGTCGGCGATGGGATCGGTCGTACCCTGCGACGCGAACTCCGTGCCGCCGTCCATCGCCTTGGTAAACATCGGCACGCCGTCGATTACATAAAGAGCATTCGAAGACTGTGAAATGGATTTCGTGCCTCGCATGACAACCTTCGAGGCTCCGCCCATGCCGGCCGACGAGGCGTTGATGTTCACGCCGGCAACTTTACCGTTGAGCGAGTTGATGAAGTTGACATCCTTGTTAGCGATGACGGCATCAGCATCCACCTGCTGTACGTTGTACGACAGCGCCTTCTCGGCACGTTTAATGCCCAGGGCCGTAACAACGACCTGCTCGACCTCGATGGACGAATTGGACAGTGTGATGTCGAAAGTCGTGCGCGAGCCGATGGGCACGACACGGGTTTCGTAGCCGATGAAACTGACCGACAGTTCGGGGTTGTCGACCGAGGCGGGGAGCGTCAGGGTAAAGTCTCCGTCGATACCGGTGGTCGTTCCGACGGTCGTCCCCTTGATCAGAACGGTGGCTCCGATAATGCCCAAACCGCCGGAATCCTTCACCACGCCCGAGATGGCCGACGGCCTTGCAGCGGAGACGCGCTTCGACAGCACGATGTTGGGAACCGTGATCTCATAGGTGATGTCCGTGTCCTTGAACAACAGCGGCAGCACCTCGTTGAGAGGCTTGGAATCGGCCTTGATCGAGACAATGCGTTCCGTGTCGATTTCGTCCGTATAAAGAAAAAGATACTTGGTCTGCTTTTCGATTTCGTTCATGACGACCTTCATCGGAACCTTCGTCATGTCGAGCTTCACCGCGATTTTCTGCGTTTGAGCCACAGCAGGCACACCGCACAGGAACACGGAGAGAATTAGAGTAATCAGGCATTTTATCTGCCTAATACTTAAATTTTTCATAAGTTTGCTGATTTAAGATCAATAGGTTAGCAATCGAATCACTGTTTATCTCCCGCCGGCGGACACGAGCGTGCCCGAGCGCGTCGGCGGTGCAGCATAAAAGTGTCTTGAGGCAGAAGTCGGTTTATTCCATAGAGTCGGTTTAGATTTTTGTTATTTTTATGTGTATCGTGTTCGTCTCGTCGTCGCGCGTAAAGGAGAAGTTATTGGTGATCTGGAGCAACTTCAGCGCATGATCCACACCGTCCGACACGCGGATTTTGCCGTGGTACTTGAGCACGGGCATATCCTCGGGATTGTCGATCGTGATCCGGACACCGTAATAGTTCTCGAATTTGCGGATCACCTCCCCGAACGACAGCGTGTTCAGGTTCATCAGCCCATCGACCCAGCGGAAGTCGTCCGGATCGGTTATCCGGTTGAGTTTGAGATGTCCGTCGACCAGGTCGATCTGCTCGTTGGGGGAGAGAATGAAGGATTCGCCGCCGCCGAGGCGGTTCAAGATTTTCAGCCGTCCTTCGAGCAGCGCAGCCGAGAAATCGGCGGTTCGGGCATCGGCCAGGATGTTGAATTTCGTACCCAGCACCTCAGCATCGCAGGCGAATGTTTCCACGATGAACGGACGGCTGGCATCGTGCTTCACCTCAAACATGGCCTCGCCCGAAATCTTGACCCGGCGTGTCTTTCTGGAAAAGATCGAAGGGTATTCCAATTTGGCGCCCGAATTGAGCCATACGGTCGTCCCGTCGCTCAAGGTGACGGACATGCTCTGCCCGTTGGGCGCGGTAATGGCCATCATGTCCCGGGTACGGTATTCGAGAATCCTGTCGGCCAGATAGTGGCTCACCCCGGCGCATACAAGCAGCGCGGCTGCGGCCGCGGCACTCCATTGAGCCGTCCTCTTCCAGAGCGAAACAGTGCGTCTGCTGACACGGGGCTGCGCCTCTCCGGCCAGAATATTGAGATTGGAAATATAATCGAGCCGATCGAGATACCGCTGGTTTTCCGTTGACGCGTCCAACCAGTCGAGTACCTCGGCGAGTTCTTCCTCCGAGGTCTCGTTTCTCAAGTATTTCTGCAATAAAAGATCGTCCATGTGTTCGTGTTATATAGTTATAACAAACACACGGACGGGGTAAGTAGTAAAAAATGCAATTTTTTTCAGACAAAGATCGGAACGCACTCCGGGCAGCCCTGCGGAGCGCTATTTTACCACCGAGACGAGAGTATCAGGGTGATCAGTACGGCCGGGAGGTAATCCTTCAGTTCGAAACGCATAAGGTTGAGCGCCCGACGGATTTCGAAATTGACATGGCTGACGGAAATTCCCAGTTCAGCGGCGATCTCGCTGTACGTCATATTCCTGATCCGGCTTAACAGGAATACGTTGCGAGTCATTTTCGGCATCTTACGGACTGCCTGTTTCAGGATTGCGCGGATCTCTTCGGAGAAGAGCAGGTCAGGATCGCATGCCGACAGTGAGCGCACATCGGCCTGAAGCCGGCGCGTCAGCGTCGAATGCATGTCCTGCTCCGCCCTGCGGTGGCGAATTTGGGCGTTGAGGTAGTTCAGGCAACGGTTTTTGACCGAGGTGAGGATATAAGCCGGCACATTGGTGTCCGCCGGCAGGTTTTCATGCATTTCCCAAAAAGTCATGAAACTGTCCGACACCAGATCTTCAGCGGTTTCCCGATCGCGGACATAGCGGTATGCCAGGGCGATAAAACGGGGCTTGAATTCGAAAAACAACTTTCCGAATTCCGTGGAGGAAATGCTGTCTGTCTTGACGTCTGCCATTTGAAGTCCCGTCTGCCCGGTACACGAAAATACCGGCGAACCCGATTCAGAATTCGCCCATTACAAAATCCCCCCCCGATGAAAATCAGAATGGAAGTCACTGATAATGTTGTATTTAATGAATTTTCCAATTTCCCGAATGCTTTTGTCGGACAGGAAACCGTCAATGATTCCTATCTTCGACAAAGATAGTGATAAAAATAATAATTGAGTAGTTTGCGGTGAAATAGTTTTTCGATACGGAGTGACTGAAACGGCCCGTTCGGCAACAAAAACGGCCCCAGAACCGCTTTGCAAAAGAGGGGACGGATGATTTCGCCTATATATTATCGGTATACGGCGTCGGCAGGATTTCCACCCCCCGGAACGCCTTTCGAAGAGAGTCCCGATGACCGGGCATGCCCTGTTTCCGGCGTCGCCAAGAGCAATTTCGAAGAGTTTGCCGGAAAGCGAGACGCAGACCCTCGAACCTCCACAAGGTGGACGAGAAGATGGTAATCGTATTGGCTTTCGCCATCGACGGCGGAGCGAAAGAGTGATCCCCGGAAACACACCCTCGTTTCCGATCAGTGCGGTGCAGAACCTCTCTGCACCGTTTTTGATTATCGCGGAGCAGGTTTCGCCTTAACGCAGTCTGGCCCGGACGGGACATACACGACGTAAGGCCCTTTCTACTTGCGTTTGAACTTAAACGTACACAAAAGTAAATCATAGAAGGTTTTCGACGCATTGTTTGATTTGCCAATCCCAAAAACTTTTCGTATCTTGCAGATAGGTTATTTGAAATGCGGTATTTGAGTGCAATAGACTGAAAATAAACCGTTACCATCTCGTCACCTATTCTCCTATACAAAAAAATGTAACAACCCTATAAATCAAGTCGTTACATCACTTTAATTCCACATCGCTTAAGCCATTTTTTCATACTGGCATCGGAATGAAACCGGCACCCAAAATTTCGATTTTAGCATATCCAAAAATCAGACACCATCGGCAATAATATTTTAATTCTAAATTTATAAAAAAGTAAAATCATCAATATGCAAAATAATAAGCATCAATATCAAATATGAACGGTTCAAAATTAGCACCCGAAGCAGCTCGAATAGCCCTGCTGGATAGAATAAACTACAGCCAGTCTGCCCTGCAAAAAGCCTACGACAGCCACAAGATACTGCTTGAACAACTTAACGAAATATCGGACGAACTTACCATGCCTGATAAAATACTGTTGGAAGTAGAAGAATATCTTGAACCCGAATACACCCGAGCGACCCGGATAGAAAATATTAAATTATGGCTTACAGTGGCATTAGGCGTTTCGTCTTTATGCCTTACGATCAATCATATAGCAGCAATATATTATACTGGGGTTATCTTGTTCGTTGTCGCGTTAATTTTAGGTATTGTACTGCTTGTGGTGAGTACTGCGTTACGTAAAGGAAATATTCAGCAGCGAAAAGCATGGCTCAATAAGTTGTTGAGCATTATTGTGGCAATATTATTTTTTGCTATTTGTGCAGCCAGTATTTTACTCTATTATTTCAACGAAGATACATATTTTATATTTAGCAGTATACTATTCGGGGGAGGATGTATCTTGATGATGTTCTTTATCCGCAGACTCGATAATCAAATACGATTATTAAGAATACGTGGGAAAATCTTCAAGAAAGCATCCAATTACAAATCCAATAAAGACTAACAATGAGCCAATTAACACCAATGGGGAAAATATGCACCGAATATGCCTGTTTTTAGATACATGCAGTACCAGCATTTTTTGGATTGGGTTAGAACAGGTCTGTACCGGATAAGCAATATCTGTAAATGGGAAGACCCCTATGAAAATTACCTGCTCAAGTGCCCGTTGTTGGATAGATTTGGACTGCGAATAAGTAAGATAGTGCTTCCCCTATACGGGCAATGTTGGACAACGCTCCCAGAGTCCGATGCTATGTGGCGCATATACTCAAAGATTAGCAGAGGACAGGCCAATGATACCGTAGACAGCTGTGAAATTGGTGTAAGAATTAAAACCACAGCAGAAAGACTGCAAAAATTACCATCAATAATCACGGGCTTCAATCGCGGCCATATCGGCCCAGTAAAATATATCAATCAGACCGTTATTGATCGTAATCTGCAGAGTCTTCAATTAAAAAATACGAAGGAGTATTGGGATGCTTGCGATAAAACTCTTTTTGAAAAACGGGAAGAATTCAGTCATGAGCAGAAATTTAGGTTCGTATTCTTATACACCAATGGTGATCCTTCATATTTGGAAGTACAGATAAAACCACAAGAACTAATCGACGAAGTTACCTTTGACCCCAGAATAACTAAAGAGGACTTTGACATTCAAATATTAAACAATTAACCGTAGCTGTTTTAACCTCTATCCTGTTCTGTGCTTGCAGCACCCAGCCACCGAGCAATAGCATGGCATTAGAACTGTCCGACACGAGAACTATTAAAATCACCCACGGCACTCCGCACCCGATTCGGGCCGATAATGCCAGAATTATCGGCATGGATGAAATGCTCGATAGGGTCAAATCGATCGAGTATATAAAACTGGATTCATCCGAACCCATCGGCGTAATAGACAAAATGATCGTTACAAAAGACAAAATCTATATATTGGACTGCTATACCGCACAGCAGATCTTCGTATTCGACAAAACGGGCAACCTGTTGTTCCGCATCAAGAACAAAGGCCGGGGGCCGAAAGAATATCAGAGCATCAGAGATATGCAGGTCGACACCATCCGGAATGAAATACTTGTAAATGACGCACTGGCCCGTTCCTATCTTTATTTCTCCGCCGATGACGGAGCATTCCTACACCGGGAAAAAAGGAGTAGCAAATTGCTATTTGGCGCATATCGACAGTTTGTATATAAATTATCAAATCCCAGGACAGGATTTTAACGACCATGAGAATTGGGCGATTCTCGTTTCCGACAAAGACTCCATTCTTTACAAGGGCTTCGAACCAACGCCACTTCAGAATGATAATTTTATTAACAATAGCTTTACTTATGACTGCGATGGAAAGCTTTTGTTTACTCCGGTCTACTCCGATACTGTTTACCAATTTATGTCTGTATCCATCGTATCACCCAAATATGTGATCCGCCAAAAGAAGAGCATATGGAATCTTTATAACCAAAAAATACCCCCTCAGGAAGTAGATAAGTTAATCAAGCAGAAAGACTACACAAGATATGCGGGTAAATTTCTTGATGGGGGAAATTATGCTTCTTTTGAAATTGCTCATAAATGGGATAAATATATTACCCCCAGACCTTATTTTGGGATAAAAGAACCGACATAGTGTTTGCATGGGATACTGCCAATGTGTATGAAGATGCAATTGTCCATGAAATTATCCGACAACCGATAGCCGTCTACGGCGATACCTTTTTCGGCACCTGTTCGCCGCAAATCCCCGAAGAATACAGGAAAAACATGAACCCCAAGATCAAAAGCCTGCTGGAGTGCTCCGATGAAAGCGACAACCGATCGTGGTCGCGTATACGCTGAAATAATCGGACGCAGGCCTTGCATCGGGAACCGTTTTTTCTGGATTACAAAATTGCACCTTATTTTCAAAACGGCAGGCGGATAAATTGATTTTTAGCCTATATTTTGATCGGACGGACTTATCGGAATCCGGCAAGCGCCCCATATGCCGGATTTCCGGGGCATAGATTCCCGGAAGAGAAGTTGCCGGAAGCGGGATCCGGTGTTCCGCCCGGAAAAAGCAGGGGCGGAGCCTTTACAGCCTCCGCCCCGCGCAATCTTACCGTCATCCGTTAATACACCTCGAACTCATAGATTCTGGCGGTATTTCCTTCGCTTTGGTCAGGTTTTGAGACCACGAGCCTCACGTATCGGGCGATTATGGGTTCTGGAAGGATCCTGTCGGTTTCGAAAGCCGTGTTGTCATAGACCGTGTCCACCGTTTTCCACTCCTCGCCGGGGCTTTGGCGCACCTGCAGCGAATACTCCTTTGTGATGTAGTCCAGGGATTCGAGCGCAGCATGCATGACATACCATCCCCGGATCGTGGTCTCCCGGCCGAGGTCTACCCCCAGCAGTTTGGGTTTGGCATCGCTGTAATCGCACCACTTGGTGGACACATCCTCGTCGGTGGCGTACTCGGCCCTCTCGGAGGCGTTGACCTCCCCCGACCTTTCCACGACGGGTTTGCCATAGAGCAGGTTCCTGCGCCCGGCCTGCGAGGCGTCGGCGCCTTTCACGGGCAGCTGCACGCGCAGCAGATCGCAGGCCGCGCCGATACCTCCGGCAGGATCTTCGGCCACCGTCGCCGCGAACACCACGATGCGCGGGTCGTCGGGCAGTACCAGCTGCCGCGCCCCCTCGGGGATGTCGAGGCCGATGCGGAACATGTAGGTGAATTCGTAGGGTCTGTCCTCGTTACGGATCATATCATGCTTGTGCGTGCCCACGAAGGCCACCTGCGCATCCTTGAGGTAGGGCTCGGTATGCCCCGTATGGCCCCACTGTCCGATGAAGCCGCCATAATAGGGTACCAGTGCCGTGTGCTCCTTTCCGTCGACGGTGAATACGGCCTGCGTGTCGTACATGGTCGAGGCGGCCAGCAGGTAGAGCTTGCCGTAGCGCCCGCGGGGCAAGTCGATGGTGTCGCGGCGGCATTTGACACCGTTCTGCGCGGCGGGATCCCCGATCTCGAAGCCGACACCCCCGTACACGATGCGGGACGGCATCAGCTCGGCGGCGTAGGAGTTGCCCTTGCCGTCGAAGTTGGAGTCCGAGCGGAACGGGTTGTAAGAGGCCGTCTTGACGTTGTAAGGCAGCTCCACAGCCGCCTCCGCGGCGGGCGTGAGCGCCCGGACGGGCCTGGCGAGTTTCACGCGGAAAGTCTTCATGCCGAAGGGCCCGACCTCGAAGCGCAGCTCGCGGCCGCTGAACTCCGCGTCGCCCACGACGTCCTCCACGCCGTTGAGCTCCCGGGCGTCGACGATCTGAGCCGCGAAGCTCGCCACGGCCTGCTGCGACCCGAGCCCCGAGGTCTCGTAGAAACGAACCACATATTCGTCCGAATCCTCGGCCTGTTTGAGCGCCCGCAGCGCCACATTGGGGTTCTGCGAGGCGACCAGCGAGAAGCTGCGGCCCAGCACCCCGCCGTGGCGGGGCGCGACGAATGCCCGAAGCGGCTGGTTGAGCACCTCGGCCTTGCGCACGGCACCTCCCGCGCGGTAATCGCCCGCGTGCCCTACGATCGAGTAGGTGAACGTATGGTGTCCGAAGTCCTGCTTGTTCTGGTATGCGTAGCCGCCCTTGGTCGCAGGCGTATGCAGCAGCGTAAGGCGCAGCGTGTTGTCCGCGGGTTTGTCCCAGCCGTACTTGCTGTCGTTGAGCACCGAGACCCCGTAGCTGCCGTCCGCGTCGGTGAGGTCGGCCCACTGCTGCGCATAGACCTCGTAGGCGGTCGCGGTGTTGTTGCCCCGCGCCACGGAGCCCACGCCAAGGTCATAGACCGCCTCGGGGTTCGAGACCGAAAGCGGGAACTCGGCCTTCAGCAGGGCATCGGACGACTGCCAGTCGATGTCGTTCACAAGGTCGATCCTGTCGGCCTGGGCGCCTTCGCGCAGCGTGATCCACTGCCGGAAGCGGGAATCCCCCAGCGTACGTTCCACGCATACCGAGGCGCGCAGGGGCCCCTCTTCGGCCACGGTGACCTTCACCTCGCCCGTGATGGCCTGCGGCGATGCGTCCACGGTCTTCTTGAGGATCTCCCAGGCCGGCCAGCTGTAAGACTCGTTCTGCGGGAAGAACGCAAGGCGGATGGACTTGCCGGCGGCCACCAGCTCGCGGCCATGACGCTTGTCGACGATCGACGAGATGTCGCCGTTGGCGTCCAGCGTAAGTTTATAGACGCTGTTCTCCAGCCCCGAAGTAGTGGCCGTTATCGCCGGGGCCTTCGGCTGCCCGCCCTTGCGGATGTCGTAGACGGCATACCCCGCAGCCGGGACGGTGGCCTCGATCAGCAGCCGCGTCTGCCCCTGCTGCGTGCCGAGCACCTGCGAGGGAACCCGGACGCCCTTGTGGTCGTAGACCGTGAATTTGCTCCCTTCGAGCGGCAGCGTAACCTCCACAACGTCCGAGACCTCGAACCCCGCAGCGTTGTAGAGTACCACGGGGAGGCCTTTGACATCGGTATCCAGACCCCGCGAAACCGCGCCAACCGAGGTCGTGAGCACGTCCGCGAACTGTTTGAGCGAGATCAGCTCGTCGTTCCACGAAAACTCGTAGGCACGGGGGATGCTCGTACCCGTAAGGTCGTCGTGGAACTGGTGCCAGATAAAGCGTTTCCAGGCCTCGGTGAGAACCTCGCGCGGGTAGGGCACGGCCCCGAGCCAGTCGGCGGCAACGGCGCTGCGTTCGGCAGCGTCGGCAAGCTGCTCGTTACGGCGGTTATAGAGCTTCATCGCAGCCTGCGAGGTATAGCAACCCGTGGCATGCACGTCCATCAGCAACTCCCCGTTCCACACCGGAAGCTCCGGGTGGGAGGAATAGGGAAGGTAGTCCTTGTAGAGGCGGTCGCTCGTGGCGCTGATGATCTTCACGGGCCCGTCGCCCTGCAGGCCCAGTTCCAAAGCCCGCACCGACTCGATGGTCGGGGCGCCGCCCGTGTCGCCCGTACCATAGTAATGGTAAACGGCATTCAGAGGATTGCCCTCGGCGATGCCTTGCAGGTACTTGCTATGGCTGAGGTCTTCGTAACGCCACTTGGTCGTATAGTTGTGGGCGTCCATCACGGCCATGATACGCGAACCGTCCACGCCCTGCCACAAGCCGATCTCGAACGAAATCTTGCTCGCACCATGGAACGGACGGTGGCGCCACATGAGTTTCTGCGTCGAGAAACCGATAAGACCGCTGTGGGCGGCGATCGTCGGAAGCGTCCACCCGAAACCGAAGCAGTCCGGCAGGAAGATGTCCGTGCCTTCGACCCCGAATTCGCGGCGGTAGAAGTGCTGTCCGTACAGGATATTGCGCGTGAAGGACTCCGCGGACGGGATATTCGGGTCGGTGGCGTCCCACGTGCTGCCCGTGACATGCCAGCGCCCCTCGCGGATGTAACGCTTGATCAGTTCGTACTGGTGCGGGTAGTACTCCTTCATCCACTGGTACTTGATGCCGCCCTCGAAGTTGAACACGTAATCGGGGTAGGTGCCAAGGAGAAACAGGTTTTGATCCAGCGTCTTCGGGATGTACTCCCGGATCGAACGCTGCACGTCCCAGTTCCACTGGGAATCAAAATGCGCGTTCGAGACTAAATAAGCTTTGGGGCTATCCTGTGAAAAGACATGTGCTGAGATCAGCACAAACAGGAACAATAATAAAATTCGTTTCATGGGCTGGTTGGATTAGACTATTTCTGGGTTAAAGAATTTATATCCGTATCGGGTTTCAAAATTAGCCGGAAACGCCCCGCAAAAAATATTTTTAAATGACATATTAGTATGATCTTTTGACATAATTCGTAAAAAAACACGAATAACCCGGATATTTCGTCCTCCCGGCACAAAAACGGGGTTGCGGGGCATCCGGCAAAAACGGGGACACCATGTCCGGGATACAAAAACAGGAATGCGGGATGCGCCCCGGATATACGGCTACGGATAGACGGGAAAGCAGCCGGACAAGGGCAAGCCCGGGCAATCCGGCGCCGGGAGGGGTCAGCGGCAACTGAACACGACGCTCTGCGAAGCGCCGTGTTCGTCGATCACGGTCAGGCGGTGCTTCCCCGGCGCCGGGCGGACGGAGACCTTGTGTTCGAAAGAGGTCGAACCGACATAGTCGTCGTCGATATGCCAGAACAGCACGGCATTGCGGTCGCGGTGCACGGCCGTAAAGACAAGGCTCTGCTGTTCCCCTTCGAGCGACCTCGGGGCGACCAGCACACGCCCCGGCTGCGGATAGATGATGTCGATGGGGTTGTTTTCGGCTTGGTTACCCGGCAGGCCGGGATGCAGCGGGGGCAGCGGACGGTAATCGGGATGCTGCCGGCGGTAATACCACTCCTGCGCAGGCGGGAGGATAAACATCGGCATGCGGACGATCCTGGCCGGGTCGTAGCAATCCGCCGTCACACGGTATTTCAGGTCGGCGCTCAGGTTGACGATCCGGTGGTAGGGGCACACCTCCCCAAGGGCGGCCGCACGGGGAATCATCACCGTATCGCGGTCAGGACAGATATGCGAAGCCAGGTAGCCGCTCTGTCGGCAGACCACGGCGGGTTCCAGGT
>OLSE01002242.1_pt1 | contig 11751 bp, 5 predicted proteins | sample 1673191 | NCBI WGS metagenome assembly OLSE01 (sample SAMEA3136764, study PRJEB25190) | human gut metagenome | biome: human gut; feature: human-associated habitat; material: faeces | place: Austria | collected 2013
GACATTATCGAGCATTTTGGCAACGCAGATGCCGTGCCGCAGCCGCCGAAGCGGTACTTAAGCCGCTAGGCGGGAATTGTGCGGTGTTGCCATAAGGCTGCGGAACGGTCAATCCCGTTCCCTACAGCATTTTTTCAGCATGTGGCTAATGATACAGTGCCCTATCGTCCTTTTCATCCGCGGATGGATTTCAAAGTTTTATTTTACAACTTCACAAGTATCTCCCCCGCACCGGAATCCGATTGCCCTTCTCCCCTATCCCCCAACCGCGCGTACCGTTCATCTTCATCCGCTCCCCCACCCCAAAACAAAAGGCATGTGCCCCCTTATCTCTATCATAAGGTGGGCACATGCCGTTACATTATTATGATTTTATCACGCCAAAGTCATCAGGCAATGCAGCCATCGGCAAAGCTGTTACGCTTTGCTTTCTCTTTCTGCTGGTTGCGCTTGGCGATGATTTCTTTGCTCAGGCCAATACGGTTGGTCTTGAAGTGGAAGAACGGGCGTTCCGGTACGGTGAAAATCTCCACCGGACGCATGTAACGTTCCGGCAGGCAGGCATTGATCTTATCGCGCACATCGTCCAAGGTGTAGCCATCTTTGAGCTGGACGTACAGGTACGGCAGGAAGCAGCCTTCGTGCTCATCATCCGGCACGATAACAAAGAACTCGTCCTTGATGCCCTTGATGTCGGCATCGGCCACGATGTTCTCCAGCGGCTGCACCATCAGGTCGCCGCCGCCAAAGCGCGGGGATGCGCCGCGGGTCATCGTGTAGAGCACACCGTCCTCGGACATATAGCCAATATCGCCGGTGTGCAGCCAGGTCTTGCCGTCTGCGTGGACCTGCAGTGCCTTGGCGGTTGCTTCGGGGCGGTCATAGCCCAGCATCACGCCGGGGCCCGTCATGCAGATCTCACCGGGGGTATTGTAGGTCAGCTCTTCCTGGGTGCCGGGCTTGAAGATGCTGATGACGCTGCGGATCATCGGCACACCAACGTTGCCGTCACGCACCGGGAACGGAGCCATGGGCAGAGTGGCGTTGGAGCCGGCCTCGCTGCTGCCGTAGCCAGCAGTAAAGCGCAGGTTGCAGTTATGCTGCTTGAGGAACTCCTCAACATTGCGCAGCTGCTTGTTGTTGAATGCCTCGCAGCCGGCGCCGATGGCCAGCATGTGGGACATATCATAGTCAGCCGGAAGACGCTTGCTGCGGCGGATAACCTCCACAAACATGGGGATTAGGGGCCAGTTGTTGGGGCGGTAGCGCATCATTTCCAGGTCAACATCGTACACATCCACAAACGGATCCAGAATGAGCAGCATACCACCGGCCAGGGGCAGCAGCATCATGGAAACCACAACAGCGATCAGAGCCGGGGGCAGGATGGTCAGCAGCCAGGTGGGGCGGAATTTATCCGAAGAACCATAAAAGTTCATTTGGGCCAGCACGCCGATAATGCTGTGTGCAGAATGGATGACCTGCTTGGAAGGGCCGGTGGAACCGCTGGTGTAGGCGCGCAGCAGCGGGCGGTCAATGTTGACAGGAGCGGGCACAAAGCCGCGAAAACGCTGGCCCATGTTACAGAAATCAGCCCACATCATGGTATCAGAGCCACGGGCGGGAACATCCGGATACAGGGCATCCAGGGAATGCTGCAGGTAAACCGGCATAGCGGCGCGGTCGCCGCTTTCCAGAGCGGGAACGATAACATAGGTATTCACGTTGGTCTGCTCACGGTAGGCTTCGATTTCGGCCTTGGAGAAGAAGTCGTGAACAAAAATCACCTTGGCATTGGCTTTCTGAACAGCTTCAATGTTTTCTTCCAGGGTGTTGTCACGGCACAGCAGCGAAGCGCCGATGCGCTCGGCTGCCAGCAGCAGATAAATGAATTCCGGCACAGAACGCAGGAACACGGGAATCTGGTCCCCCTGCTTGATGCCAAGCACCTGCAGAGCGCGGGCGGTGGCGTCTACCTTACGGAACACGGTACCCCAGGTGATATCCACGCCATAGTAGTGCATGGCAATCACGTTAGGGTCTGCAGCGCGCACGGAGAGGTACTGCTCCACGGTGCAGGCCGGAACCTGGATACCGCGCAGAACATCTGGATAGAACTTCATCCAGGGGCGGTCAATGCTGGGCTTGCCAGTCAACATCGCGTTTTCATTCATTGCAATTTCCTCCAAATGTCTTTCCCTTATAGTTGCAGGGAATTAAATTATCCAAATCAAATCACGCCAAACCTTTATGGCGCTTTCCCCTGCTGTACACATCGTTGCACAGCGGCGCCGAACCATAATGCTGCAATTATCTTCGGTGCTGAATATAGTATACCATTCCTGTTTACGGAAAGCACGAGAATCCCATGGCACAAATTTCCAGAAATTGATTCCGCATGATTCACTTTTTTCACATGAATTTTCACGCTTTGGCATGGAGTTTTCTTGCAATTTCATTTTCCTCGGTGCAACAAAAGCCCCAGCTACCGCAGCAGCCAGGGCTTTATGTTTATGCGTATGTATGTTGTATTTTTAGATTTTGTTCATTCAGGTCTCTTGCAGTTCTTCCATTTCATCACTTTTGGCGCGGGTAATCAGATGGATTCCCTGCAGGACATGATGGATGTGCTCCGCAATGGCGTTGCGCTCTTTTGTCACGTTCTGGTCATCCAAATTCCAGACCTGATCAAAATATTCACTCAGGCGGTCTTCCATCACACTGTTGTTGACCATTGCAATCCGGTTGACGGAGCAGTTGCTATCCAGCCGAAGATACGATGCAGCGCCAGAAAGAAACATATTGGGGTCCGCCACATACTGGAAATCGTTCACAATGCGGCCGCTGATCAAGCGGAATTCAAGTTTTTCACGCTGCTTGCAAAGCTGCAGCACATAGCTGATGCACCGGCTGCGCTGATCCGGGGTAAGGCTGACCTTGTAACTGAAAAAGTCCAGCTCGCCGGAAACCGCCATGGAGGAAAATGCAGCTTCATAAATCAGGATGCGGATGTTTGTTTCCTCCACCACACCTTTGGCAAGGTTGTGTACGCTACGCAGCTCCGCAGGGGTAGCACCCAAAAAATCTTTCAGCTCGGCCTCGTGGGCGGTCAGGATCTCTTCAAACAAGTCATCCGGCAGCAGAAGCTCATTCAGGTGGCCGAACATCCACCGCAGATTGGAGGCCAGCAGCGTGTGCATATAGTCGTACTGGCCGATCAGCTGGCGCATGCTGGTATCGCGGAAAAGCTGGTCATCCCGCACGCAGAGCTTGGAGAAGTTATCATACAAGCTTTCGCAGTTCTGCGGGTCCTCGGTGGCGGTAACGGCGGCGCAGCGGCTGTGGCTGACCAGCAGGCCGGTAATGGCAAAATCGCCCTTGACCACAAACACCGCGCGCCCGGCAGCCGCGGTGCTGCCAAACAGCTTGAAATGAATATGGCTGAAGTTGGTCAACACGTTGATAATGAGCGCGGCATCATAGATGGGGTCCCATTTTTCGCGGCTGATATCGATCATCAGCTTGAAATAGACGTTATCATAGCTGCGCTGGTCCACCAGCTGGCCGTTTTGCAGGTTGGCAACTTTCAGGCGGTATTCGCGCGCCATTTCCATCAGGTCCATCACAGCCACAATGTCCAGCTGGCTGACGCGGCGCAGCACGGGGTGCGCCATTTTGGTCAGGTATTGCAGCATGTTCAGCTCGGCCCAAAAGTCCGTATAGAGGCCAATGCGCGCCTCGCCGCTGTCCAGTTCCTCTTGCAAATAATCATATTCAGCAATCAGGTTATCATAAATGGCGGCTTTCAGGTCACTGGGGATGCTAACGCTGTATTCCCGCAGCAGCAGGTCACGGCCATCATCGGTGGCTTCATCCACCACGCAGGCACTGATGCCCTCCATCACGCGCTTTTCAGTCTTTTTGGCAGGCAGCATGCGGCCGCTGACCCATTTGCTGATATAGGAAACATCGTATTGCAGGCGCTTGGCCAGGGTATAGTTCTTGACTTCCGCAACTTCCAGCAAATGCTCCAGCAGAATGCTGAATCTATTTTTATCTTCCATTGCACCAAATCCTCTTCACCCATTTAGTTTACACTTTTCTTTTATTCTATTATACAAGTTCCATATTTCGATTGCAAATTCAAATGATAACAGGTAAGGAGAAAACGAAGAAAATATATTAAAATCTTTCACAATTCGCGGCCGCATTCTTTGGCATTCATGCTAGTTTGTTGTTTTTTTGTTGTTTGAACTGACAAAGTTTGTTTGTTCTGCTTGTGATATCCTCCAAAAATTATACTTCGCGCGCCATATTTGCCAAATTTAGCCGCAGCTTTTTAGTAGGTTTTGTCCTTGCACCGGCCTGATGTGCTCGCCATGTTTTTGTGTGTTGCCTTTATTATGCGGGTAAGGTAAATTGCGATTTTTTAATCGTGTACTATTTCTAGCTTTTGGCAGGGTGGGGTCACCCCGCCCCACTGATTGTTTAAGGGTGTGCTGCCCATTATAATTTGTTCTGTAGGGAACGGTCTTGACCGTTCCGAGGCCTTGTCCGATTGGTCGTGATGGGATTTGTGGCAGGGCAAGGTGCCTGCGGGCGCAGTGACTGTTCCAAGGCGTTGGATTCGATTGCTTTAGGTTTGCGGCAAGGCCCCCCTCAGGCCGCTTCGCGTCCAGCTCCCCTCCAGGGGAGCCACCACAATCATGGGGTCCCCCGCCCTACTGGCCCGGCAAATATTTCACTGAACCTATGCCCACAAATACAAAAATGCCGCAGCAGACTGTTACATCTGCTGCGGCATTTCTATTTAGGGGTTAATGGGCTGGGTTACAGCTCATTGTTCCGGCTGTGGGATTACTGCCGAATGCCGGTTTTCTTATCGAAATGATAAGTGCGGCCATCGATGACTGCATCGCCCTTAGCCATGGTGCCATAGATCGGGTCGAAATAGTAACGCTTGTCAGCGCTCCAGCCCTTGATCATGTGGCCCTGTGCATCGTAACGGACCCACTTGCCGGTACCATCGGGCCTATCAGCCCACTGGCCAGCTTCGGATTCCTGATAGACATCCTTGCTGGTGGCTTTCTTGCCCTGATCAACAGAGTCCAGCCAGTACCAAGCATCGGAAGCCGGGTCATAGATTTCCTTGCCGCGGCCATCCAGGCCCTGGCGAACGCCCTTTTCGTACCAGAAGTCAGCGCCTTTGATGGTCAGCCACTGGCCGTCCAGAGCGATACCGGTGTACTCGTCAAATGCGCAAGGTACACCGTCAATATCGCCTGCGCCCTTAGCCATAGCGCCGGTGATCAGGTCAAAGTAGTAGGTGCCCTTATCGGTCGTCTGCCAGCCCTTGACCATGTGGCCGTTCTCATCGTAACGGACCCACTTGCCGGTGCCATCGGGCTTATCAGCCCACTGGCCGGCGGCGGATTCCTGGTAAACGTCCTTGCTGACGGTCATTGCGCCGCCCTGGACAGCATCCAGCCAGTACCAAGCGTCGGAATCGGGATCATAGATCTCTTTGCCGCGGCCGGTGGTACCCTGCTTCACGCCCTTTTCGTACCAGTACTTCTTGCCGTTTTCTTCAACCCAGCCGTTCTTCTCGCCGTACTTGGCGGTGTAGTCCTTGCCGTTGAAGGTGACAGCAGCGGTGGTAACGCCGCTGGTCTGCTTTACAGTTGCATCCACGAACTGTGCACTTGCGCAGTTCTTATCGGTGCAGGTAAAGACAGCCATTGCGGTAATGGTGGTCTTTTCAGCAGCACCGTGAACGGTGCGCGTTTCGGGTTCAGTAGACGGTACCTCAGTCGGCTCCGGCACAGCAGTCGGCTCTGCCGACTTTGCGGTCGGAGTTGCGGTCGGAGTTGCAGTCGGAGTTGCGGTCGGAGTTGCAGTCGGAGTTGCAGTCAGTGCTTCAAACACAGCGCTAACGGTAACATCAGCGGCAGGCATCTTGAAGGTTGCCTTGCCATCGGTCAGGGTCAGCTTTTCGGTCTTTTTATCTTCGCCGATCTGATAGCTGTAGGTCAGGCTGTCAGCCTTGAGCTGGTAGTTATCAGCTGCCTTAACGGTAACGGTAACGTCGGTGCCTTCAACAGCTGCGGTCGGGTCTACGGTAACAGTGCCGTTATCAGCAGGAGCTGCGGTAACCTTGTATTCCTTAACAAACTCTGCGCTGACGTTGACAGGGTAAGCAGGCATTGCAAAGGTGTAGGTGTTGGCTTTTTCGGTATCAGGCTTCACTTCAACGGTCTTATCGGTGTTGTCAGCGTCTTTGTAGGTAACCTTCACGCTGCCAGCCTTCAGGGCATAGCCGGTCGCGGGCTTAGCAGTCAGGGTTACGGTTTCCTTCTCAGCTGCTTCTTTAGCGGAAGCAGTGATTTCACCATTGGTCAGGGCAGCAACATTGACCGCATAGGTCTTAGCGTTCTTTGCAACGCTGATGGCCACATCGCCGTCCGGCATGGTGAAGGTGTAAACCGTCTTAGCCTTTTCGGTGGTAGCCTGGGCTGCGGCTTCGTCCTGCGCTGCTTCCTGAACTTCAGTCAGAGCAACATCGGTATCGCCGTTCTTTGCGGTAACGGTAACGATATCGGTGCCTTCCTTTTCTACGGTCAGGGTAACGGTATCGTCCTTGATGTAGGTGTTGCTGGTGGTGCCCAGGGTCAGGGTAACGCCTGCAACTGCATCGGGCAGGGTAACGGTGTGGGGGGTGCTTTCGGTTGCGGTATGGCAATCAGAGCACAGGTACACATTGTTGCCAACGGACTTGGTTTCCAGCTCGTCCAGAGCCCAGGTATGGCCCTTGGGCAGTGCGCCGTCAGCGTACTTCTTTTCACCCTTGGTCAGGCCGTACTTGTTGGTGCGGGCCTGGGTGTAAGCGGGGGTATCGCACCATGCTTCAACGGAAACATCGGTGGTTGCGCCGCTGCTCAGGTCGCTGACCATGTCGGACATCGGCATGGTTTCAACCAGGTTAGCGCACCACATGAACTCTTCGTTCTTGTTCTTCTCGTCAGAGCTGCCCATGTTCTGGTTGTAACTCGGGTTGTAGTTCCAGGACTCGGTCTTGTAGCTCTTACGGTTTGCATAAGAAGTGCCGGAGGCATCGGTCTTGACTTCTGCCTTGCCGTCCACCAGTTCCTTATAGGTGTTGGACAGGTTGGTGCCGACAGAAACGATCAGCTGATCCTCGGTGGTTTTGATGCCGGTGATCACAGTCTGGCCCTGCTGGGTGGTGGTAGCAAAGCTGTAGCTGTCACGCAGGGTCAGGCCAGCCAGAGGATGGTTCATGAAGGTGTCCAGATACTGCACACTGTCGGTATTCTGTTTGCTATCCATGATAACCATGCTCATGCCGGGAAAGTGGGTATCGGGAACCTTGTTGCCGTCCTTATCCTTGGTCAGCTTAATGCCGCCATAGACAGTGTTGTATTCCTTCACTTCTTCCACTGCGCCGGTGGTCGGGTCCATACGGTAGATGGCGTTGTTGACGTTGAAGTACAGCTTGCCATCATACAGTGCGGTAGAGTGTACCAGTGCGGGGTAGATCCGCTTTGCAGCAGCGTCTGCCAGGCACTCGGTGTTCAGGTTGTTTTCAACCTTGGTATGCTTATCTTTTGCACTGGTATCGATCTTATAGATGGTGCCAGCTTCGGCCAGAACCTTGGCATTGCTGTCGTCATCATTGAAGTTGCTGCTGGTTTCCTTCAGATCGTTGTAGTACATCAGGATGATATCAAACGGGTCATCCGTCTTGGTAAAGCTGCTCATGCTGAAGCCGCCGGGTCTGCTGCTGGAATCCTCTTTGCGGATATAGTAGTTCGCATTACGCGGACGTGCTTCCAGAGTATCGGGGCCCTGGTTCTGCATCTTCTTCATGAACTGCTGCATCTGGGAGTTGTTACCAGAGCTGCCGGAACCAGAGCTGCCGTTGTTGCCGTTCTCGGACTGCTGGCGGCGCATGTTGTTGTACAGGTTCTGGTTGGTCGTGGTATCAACGTAATAGAAGTAATTATTGTCGAAGTAGATGGGGCTGCAGATAGAGGTGAACCAGGTATCCTCGTAGCAGGTATCGGTGTAACGGGTCTCGTTCTTGTTCTCCGCCTTGGTGTAAGAGTAATGCGGCTTGCCGTTGTTCAACACAACATTGCCGTCATCATCCACATCGGGATTCTTGTTCTTGGTGTAGGTGTAGCCATCGTACAGCGAGTCAATGTAATCATAGTACTTGCTGTAACGGCCTTCCAGACCGGAGGGAGAAACCAGGAAGTTGACATGGCGCATGTCGCCTGCGTTCTCAACGCGGGTCTGGGCCATGCACTCGGTGTTCACGTCGTCATAGCAGACGTCAACATAGTACCAGTTCTTGTTGGCTTCGCCGGTGGTCATCGTAGCAGAGTTGCTGTCGCCCTGCAGCTTGTTGACCTTGACTGCGTTGAAGTAGTGGACGTTGTTGAACATGCCGCCGCCGAACGCATTACCGGCAACACTGGTATCAGAAGTATCGCAGTAATACAGGATCTGGGCAAAGTCAACAACAGCGTTATCGCCTACTTCATCGGGGGTCTTCCAGGTGCCGTCTTCATTCTTATAGATGCTCTTGTTGTCAGGCAAATTCTGGACCATGTAGTTAAATGCAGATGCATAGCCCAGGCAGATGCAGCCATACTCAACGCCGGAAGCGCCGATCCCGCCGCCCAGCAGGGCACCGAAAGCAGTCATCTGGATGGGGTCGTTGTTACCGCCGCCGGTGATATCGCCCATGGAGCCCATATCGAATTCTGCAACCTGGGAGATCCAGTCGTGCAGGACCAGCAGCTTGGTGACATAGTCAGCGCTGTCACCCAGCTTGGCAACCTGTGCCAGGCCTGCATCACGGATGGCTTTCAGAGCTTCGCCATAGGTCATAACGTAAGACATAAAGCCCTGCGGAAGGAACTGCAGCATAAATGCCATGGTGGTCGGCGGGACATCATCGTTCGGATCAATGCTGCACAATACCTTGATTGCGCCCATGGTGCCGGTGATGCTGCCATCCTCGCCCTGCTTCTGAACGCCCTTGGAGGTCCAGAACGGAGCAGCCACGCCGAAGTACTCTGCTTCGTCCTGGTTGAACTGCGACAGCTGGAAGTAGTAGTAGTTCATCTGCGCAGTCGAGACATCGTAAGTATTGGTGACCTGGTTGCCCTGGTCGTCCACATACACGGCAGTCTTCTGGCTGTCGTACAGCAGCAGGCTGTTCTTGCCCTTGTTGTCGCCGCTCTGATAGGTGAAGTTCACCTTGCTTGCGTCAACCGGGTTGTTCTGCATATCGTACCAGTTGCCGCCATCCATTGCGGACACCAGGGTAACGCCGACGCCGCCGGAGGTGGTATCCAGGGTCGGGGTGCCGCCCACGTTGATGTAGACGGAATTGTTATTCTGGTCTACCACAACGCTGACCGGCATGGTCATTACCGGCTTGGTGCTGATTTCTTCGCCGCAGGCAGCACACTTGAAGGTGATGCCGGTGCATTCCCAGTCAATGGTAACGGGAGCGCCGGCAGAAATTTGTTTGGTTTCGCTGTCATAGAACAGCTGGGCGTTGCTGTAGTCAGCTTCCAGCTTGCCCTCGACCTTCTTCATTTCCCAGTTGAAGGTAGCAACAAAGTTGCCATCTGCATCCTTGGGCACGGCATGGCTCTGGCAGGGCAGGGCGGCAATGTCGTCGGTACGGGTGGTGGGTTCCTTGTATTCCTTCTTAACCGGGCTCTTGTCAGCGGGCACGCTGGCAGAGTAAACGGTCTTGCCGGCAACGCCGGGCTTTGCATCGGTGGTATCCTTGGTTACGGTGCCTTCTACCTTCTGGTAGGCATCGTCCTTTTCACAGGTATACACAGCGGTGTAAGCCCAGCCGTCATCGGTCTTGGTCCAGTAGCCGTCGGGGGTCTCTTTCCACTTATGGGTGTGGCCATCCTCCGGGTTGGTGTCATTCCAGTACCATTTCGGCTCGCCATAGGTATGGCCGTCTGCAGCGGCGCTGGCCGCAAAGGTATCGGAGTTTTCAGCAACGTAAGCCTGTGCGTAGCTGTCAGCCTGCTGCGCAATCACTTCATCATCGCTGTTGGTCATGGACTCCATCGCAGAGGTCATGCCGGAGCTGCCGGTAAAGGTAACGGCGGTCACAACGCCTGCGGCGTTCGTCTCATAGCCCAGGTCGGTAACGGCGCTGGACAGATGATACGTTTTGATGGTGGCAGCCATCACCGATGCCATCTCGTCCTTGTTCAGGCCATAGGCTTCGGTGTTGATCTTGCCGGCTGCGGCGTTGGCGTACATGGCATCGGCCAGTGCATTTTCCAACGCTGCAAGGCTCATGCCCGCCTTGCTCTGTGCAGTCGCTTCCAGCTTGGCATCGTCCTGCTCCAGTTCATGCACTTCGCCCTGGGCAGCCAGCGTTTGGGCTGTCTGCTTGATCAGGTCTGCGGTGCTGGTGAACTTGGGCAGGGACTGCACAGCGCTGGCCGCGCTTGCTGCGCTAGCTGCAACAGACTGCGCTACCGAAGAATCAATCTTGGTAGTTTCGGCTGCTGCGGGAAGCGCCACGCTCTGGGCAACCATGGCTGCTGCCAGCACGGATGCACCAAAACGCTGAAGGTTTTTCTTCATAGTTTTATCCTCCCTTAAGTGTTACTACTTTCCCCTTTTGTGTGAAAAGTGGTACGGCAGATGTGCGGCACTTTGCAGGTGTTGATTGCAAAACGCCTGGTTGTGCTCCCCTCGGTCTGGCGATCCCCTGCCGGGCTGCGGCCTGCTTTTGGGGCTTTTGGCCCCGGCACAGCGGCTGACAAAACGTTGTACCGGCTGCATGCCTTGATCCCGCAAATGATAACCATTCCGACACATCTAGGTATATACATTATATCACAGTTGCCAGAATTTGCATAGTTCATTAGAGCGGTTTCTAGGTAAATTTTTGTCCTTGAATCAACTGAAACCTGTTTTTCGCACATTATTTGCGCTGCGGTGCGGTGACCCTTTGGCGGTATTTATTAACATTTTTAAATGGTTTATTCCTGATTTTATCAAATGATTAAACATTTACCCCGATAATGTTCTTTGCAATCTCTTAATACAATCACCCGGTATTGTGATCGCGCATTTTTTGCCATTTCGGCTTGGCTTGTTGTTGAGAGATTTGGCAGAGATTGGAGGAAACTTGAAGGGAAAATTGGAGGTTGAGAATTGCCCATTATAAATTGTACTGTAGAGAGCGTTCCTGACCGTTCCGAAAACTTAGGGATAGATCAGCCCTTGCCCCTTAACCGCGACCTGAAATGCACCTTCCCAAGGTAGGGCGGTGTGAGTGCCCTCTCCTGCTCCACTTTTTCAAAGTTCCGAATGGTGTCCTCTCCCCTATCTACAATTCCTGATGTTTTCATGATGCCTTCCTTGGTCTTCCACACCCGGCCTTTGCCCCCCTCCCCGTCCCATAAGTCGTACACAACAAAAAGGCCCCTGCCTTAACAGCAGGAGCCTTGAAAGCTATATCACAAGCCGAAAATTACTTCTCGATCTTGGAAACAACGCCGGAACCAACAGTGTGGCCGCCTTCGCGGATAGCGAAACGCATGCCTTCTTCCATGGCAACCGGGGTGATCAGCTCAACGTGCATATCAACGTTGTCGCCGGGCATGCACATCTCAGTGCCTTCGGGCAGGGTGATGATGCCGGTAACGTCGGTGGTACGGAAGTAGAACTGAGGAC
>OLSE01002250.1_pt1 | contig 11708 bp, 6 predicted proteins | sample 1673191 | NCBI WGS metagenome assembly OLSE01 (sample SAMEA3136764, study PRJEB25190) | human gut metagenome | biome: human gut; feature: human-associated habitat; material: faeces | place: Austria | collected 2013
ATGTGAGTCTGGTGCATGCGTATACAAAGGGGCTCGGGCACCTGACACTGGAGCTGTGGGGTTATGATGAGTGTCACAATCCTGCGGAGGTGATTGCGCAGATGCACTATGACAGCGAGGAGGATTTCCGCAATCCGACAGGCTCGGTATTTTGTGCGCACGGCTCAGGCTACGTTGTGCCGTGGGATGAGGTCCCGGAGCATATGCACCTGCCGTATGTCTACCACGGAGATGAGTCTGAGGAGGCACTTGCAGCGAGTGCCCGCACGCAGAATGCATTTTCAGCGGAGGATGCGCAGGCTCTTGCCGGAAACCGCCGCAGGATGAGCTTTGAGAAAGCTGTTTCAGGTATGTCATCAGTGGAGCTTGATGCGCAGCTTGCAGATGTTTATGCCAGGGAGTTTGGCATGGGCAAAAACGATATCGCAGAGGATCAGAGGCGCAAATGGTCAGGCAAAAAGAAAAATGAGTATGAAGGCCTAAGTGGTAAACCGCGCACCGTAAAGCATGATAAGCACGGCAATCCGATTTATCCGAAGAAATCCCCGGGGGAAGAGTACCTGATAGTTGACGGATATAATATAATATTTGCATGGGAGGATTTAAAGGAGCTTTCACGCATAAACATTGATTCGGCGAGAGATGCGCTGAAGGATGTTTTATCGGATTACCAGGGCTATAAGGGCTGTCATCTGCTGCTGGTGTTTGATGCGTACAAGGTGAAGGGCAATGCCGGAAAGAGAGAGACCTTCCACAACATAGAGGTTGTGTATACAAAGCAGGACGAGACAGCCGATGCATTTATCGAAAAGACTGTGTTTGGCATACGTGACAGGTACAAGGTAACAGTGGCAACCTCTGACGGACTGGAGCAGCAGACGGTCATGAGCCTGGGGGCACTGCGAATGTCAGCCCGCGAGCTTAAGGAGCATATTGATATGACGAAGCGTGCCGGGATGGAGGCATTCATATCACGATAAACGATCATGAATGGTAACAATATGTGTATAAAGAGATGTTTATAAAGACATTTGTATGTCATAAGCAGAGATATTATAATAGTAAACATGCAAGAACATCAGAGATAAGGAGACAAGAAAATGGTAGTAAACGAAAGCATGTACCAGCTCGGAAGCGTGCGCTCAGCAATCAGGGAGCTTTTCGAGTATGGTAAAAAAAGAGCAGCAATTGTAGGTAAGGAAAATGTATATGATTTCTCAATAGGAAACCCGAGCATACCGGCTCCGCAGATAGTAAACGACACAATAAAGGAGCTTGTGACAGATTATGATTCTGTTGCGCTGCACGGCTACACCTCAGCACAGGGAGACGTGGAAACGAGAGCGGCAATAGCTGAATTTTTGAACAACACACATGGCACACATTTTAATGCAGACAACCTTTACATGACAATGGGAGCAGCGGCATCGCTGTCAATCTGCTTTCGTGCGTTGACAAGTGACGCATATGATGAGTTTATTACCATAGCGCCATATTTCCCGGAGTACAAGGTATTTGTGAATGCAGCAGGAGCAAGGCTTGTAGAGGTGCCTGCAGACACAGAGCATTTTCAGATAGATTTCGATGCGCTTGAGGAGAGAATCAATGCGCACACCAGAGGTGTCATAATCAATTCACCAAACAACCCATCCGGCACAGTCTATTCTGAGGAGACCATCAAAAAGCTCTCAGACCTCCTTGAGAAAAAGTCTAAGGAGATAGGAAGACCGATATTCATTATCGCAGATGAGCCGTACAGGGAGATAGTTTACGACGGAATCAAGGTACCGTTTGTGACCAAATATTACGACAACACACTGGTATGCTACTCATACAGCAAGTCACTTTCACTGCCGGGAGAGAGAATAGGATACGTCCTCGTGCCTGATGAGGTGTACGATAAGGCAGAGCTGTATGCAGCAGTCTGTGGTGCGGGAAGAGCACTCGGTTACGTGTGTGCACCAAGCCTGTTCCAGAAGATGATAGTAAAATGCCAGGGGGCAACCGGTGATATCAATGCCTACAAAGAAAACAGAGACCTTCTGTACGAGGGACTCACAAGGATAGGCTATCACTGCTTCAAGCCGGACGGAGCCTTTTATATGTTTGTAAAGGCACTCGAGGATGACAGCAATGCATTCTGCGAGAAGGCAAAGGAGGAGGATGTGCTCATAGTAGCAGCAGACGGCTTCGGCTGTCCGGGCTGGGTGAGAATATCATACTGTGTGGACAGGGAAATGATAAAGCACTCTATGCCTGCGTTTGAAAAGATATACAACAAGTATAGTAAATAATAGTTACAAAAAAATAATCCAAAAAAGCGCCGAAAATTGTCTAAAAAATATGTAATTTTCGGCGCTTTTATTATGCAGTTTTCACAAAGTTGTCTCCGTGTGACCGTTGTGTGACCATTGTTTTGTATAATGGAATGAAGAGTGGGAATATAAATAAAATCGTAACGGAATAGTTACAAAAAATACTATAGAAAAGGAGATATGAGAGTGTTTAATAAAAAACTTAACAGGTTACTAGCAATCATGCTAGCTTCTGTAATGGGTGCGACATCGCTTCCGGCAACACAGGTAAGTGCTGATACACCCTCTTCAGAGTATGATATATCTAACGACGCAGCTTCGGATGATATATCTGACAGTAAAATTCCAGATGAACAGGATTCGGATAATAATGCCACCGAGGAAAAACAGCCACAGCAGCTGACGGTAGAGTATACACCGGCGGATGATATTTATGTGGGGAACAAAGTTGTTCCGGTGGTAAAATCCGACAGGGCGGATGCAGCCGTTGACAATTTAAAATACACTGTTGTAGAAGGCAAAAATCTGATTGAAAAGGATACAGACTTTGCATCAAACGGTATATGGACAGCAAAGGATACCGGAACTGTAAGGATAAAGGTGACAAAAGCAGAAGATGACAAATATAAGTCAGCAGAGGCAGAATATACTGTTACCATCAAAGAATATGATTACAGCAGTATGAATAACAGCCTGACAGGGACAATGCTGCAGGGTACACAGTTTTATGTAGAAGCACCTACATTATCGCTGGCAAGTGACAATCAGGCGGTATATGTGGTTAGAAAAGGTGATGAATGGATTGAAGCTGATAAATATCAGCTTATGCCACAGCAGGGTGATAACAGACAGACTCTTGTAATAGCACGTAAGGACAAGGAAAGCGGAGCTATCACAGATATTGGAAGTCTGCAGCTCGACTACAAATATGATACACAGCCTCCAAAGATAACATTGAATCCAAAGGAGGATGATAAACCTGCTTTCACAAAGGATGCTGTGGATTATTATGGAAATGTCAGAAAAGTAGACATGAATATCCACGATGTCTCTTTGGATGATGGTTCCACACAGCTTTGGGTAAAGGTTGATGACCGGGAAGAATTCGATGTATTTGATGTCGATAATGCCCAGAAGCTGATTGATGCAGGAATAGAGTATAGTGACTGGATCGTGACAGGGGCTGATTATAGCAGCTGCATCACATTTGGTACAAAAGCGGATGAGGAACACAAATATCAGATAATCGGAATGTATGCGAAGGATCAGGCGGAGCATGAGTGTAATGATACAAGCTCAATAGAGCAGCCGTTTTATGTGGATAGAAAAGCGCCTTCAGGTACTATTGGATATGATGCTGATTTAATAGACGAGCAGAATATGGTCAGTCAGCAGGCATCAAATGTATATGGACAGCTGGAGGATATCAGCGGAATAAAGCAGGCATTCTACTATGTGAATAAATCAGATGAAAGTGGCAGTATTTTAAATGATGAGCAGGTAAAAGCGCTTGATGATTCAGCATGGAAGCCGTTAGAGCTTATTGAGGATACATATGATGCCCGATATAAGTACAAGATTAATACATCTGATCTGAAGGATACTTCATATAACGTATATGTAAAGGCTCAGGACAATTGTAATGGCGAGACAGCATTTTTCTCCACATCGAAGCTGGTTGTTGATACCCTGCCACCGGAGCTTACAGTGTCCCAGGATACCATGACAGCAGCCGATGAAAAAGGCTGGCATAAGGATGATATAAGCTATATCGTTAAGGCTGATGACAGCTTATCAGGAATTAAGAGTGTTGAATACACTGTATTTGATGGGAAAAGGAAAATTGTATCAGGACAGACTGTTGAGCTTGACGCAAGCGGGGAAGGAAGGATAACCATTCCGGCAGCAGAGCAGTTTAACGGAACGGATCTGATGCTTTCAGTAAAGGCAACTGATTATGCCGGTCTTAAGACAGAGGTTAAAGGTGACAGCTTCAAGTTCAGCATGGACAGTCAGTCACCTGATGTCAGTATAGAGCCTGAAGCGGGCAAAAACAGAAAATATTTCAATGACGATGTCCGTATAAAAACAAGTGTAGCTGACAGCATTTCAGGTGTTGTATCAGCAAAATACCAGATAGTGACAGATGATCAGTCAGTATCGGATGATGAAGGTGCATGGAATGAGATTGATGAATCAGGAATCATAAATGTATCGGCTGAGGCTTATCTGGATAAAAAGGTAGATGTATATGTTAAAGCTGTTGATGAGGCAGGAAACGTGACTGTAGTGGATTTGACAGCAAGCGGCAGCCAGCCATTTTATATTCACAAGACAGCGCCTGCAATAACAGTGACATATGGTACACCTGAGCAGCCGGATCCACAGTGCATCAGCAGTGTAAAAGGCACTGAGTATTACAGGGAAAACAGGATTGCAACCATTTCGGTAAAAGAGAATGAGCTTTTCTTTGACCCAGATGAAACAAAAATCAATGTAAAGGTTGATGGAAATGAACAGACACAGTCAGATGCATGGTCTGAAAAGTCGTACTGGGTAAAGACAGGCGAGGGAGCAGAAGCTGTTTACAGTAAGCAGCTCGTATTCAATGCAGGACACAAGTATGAGCTGAGTGTCAGTGCAAAAGATTTGTGTGGTAATTCAGATAATGGATTTGAGATAGAAGGAGACAAATCAGCAGAGTTTGTAATTGACGTACAGTCGCCGACAGGAAATATCAGGTTTGACGGACTTTCAACAGGCATGGATACCGTGTGGGATTTATTGCTGCCAAAAGACAAATATGAGATTTCAAGATTTGCTGCCAAGAAGGTCAATATTGCCGGACAGCTTGGAGATGAGCATGGCGGCATCAAGTCAGCAGAGTATTTCGTTTCAGCAGAGGATGCAATAATTGACGTAGACAGTATTCAGGAGGCTGACTGGAAGACACTTGACAGCCTTAATGAGGATGGCACCTTCAGTGAACCGATAGAATGCGAGAACAAAAACTGCGTGGTATATGTCAGGGTTACAGATTTAAGCGGTAATGTTTCATATATCAGCACAAATGGATTGGTAGTTGATACATGCGCACCGGCAATATCAGTCATCACACCTGAGACAGCATCAGGAGTGTACAGTGCAGATGTGCCGGTAAGTATAGAGGTATCAGATGAGAATGCCACAGGAGTTGCATCAGGAATAAAGAGCGTAAACTATACGGTAACAAATATGGGACAGACGACACAGGATGGAACATTATATAGCTATGATAAGACAGCAGCGGGCTTAAAAGATCTGGAAAATCATGTAACAGAGCAATTTGACATAAGCGCGGCTTCAAACAACAGTAATGAAGTGCGTATAGATGTTACCGCAACAGACAATGCAGGAACGGCATACACAGTAACAAAATACATAAAAATAGATACAACAGCACCAACAGTGCAGGTAAGCTATGACAATAACAGTGCAGATACATCATTTGGAGACACAGCATACTTCAAAGCACCGCGAACAGCAACCGTAAAAGTAACAGAGCGTAACTTTGATGCATCAAAGGTAGCAGCGGAAATAAAAGCCGCAGCAGGTAAGGCACCTGCTCTTTCAGACTGGAGCACAGAAGGTGGAAGCGGTAACGGTGATGATACAGTACATGTTGCCACAATATATTACGGACATGATGACGATTACACATTTGGAATCGGAGTAAAAGACATTGCGGGAAATGCCGCTGCAGGAGTGGATTATGCAAATTCGCTTGCACCGACAAAATTTACAATTGATACGACAGCACCTGTTATTTCGGTAGCATATGATAACAACAGTGCATCAAACGGAAACTATTATAATAACAAGAGAACAGCAACTGTGACAATCACAGAGCACAATTTTGATACAAGCAGAATAGCACTGAGCATGACTGCGCAGGATGCAGGAAAATCAGTAGCAGCACCGGCATTTGGAAGCTGGTCAGATAATGGTGATACACATACGGCAACATTAAGCTTTGATGCGGATGCCACATATACATGGTCACTTGCATATACAGACAAAGCCGGCAATAAGGCAAAAGACCTTGCAAAGCAGGAGTTCTGCATAGATACGACAAAGCCTGTTGTAACAATCAAAGGTGTAACCCCGGGCTCAGTAAACAATAATTCAGGAAATATGTCATTTGTAATAGAGTGCACAGATACTAATCTTGAATACTTTTCACCGGTGCTTACAGTTGAGGTATATGAAAATAGCAGATTCGTAAGAAAAACGATTACCGGAAATGTGATATCAATTACAAACGGACAACGTGTAGAGTTTAGAAATCTCAATGAGGATGGAGTGTATTCACTGACATGCCATGCACAGGATAAGGCCGGAAATTCTTATGAAACAGTCAATATTATAGATGCAGGCGGAAAGCAGGTGACAGAGACTGCAGGGCAGGGAGGAAAATTGTTGGATTTCTCCATAAACAAAGGCGGTTCAATCTTCTCGCTGGATGACAATACGATGAAGCTTGTAAAGGATTACTATGTGCAGAAGGTATACCATGATGTGGTAGTCAGAGAGATAAATCCGGATGAAGTTACCAGCTGTACTGTCAAAGTAAATGGAAAAGCACTTAAGCAGGGAACAGACTTCAGTGTGAATAATGTAAGTGAAAGCGATGGCTGGCATAAGTACGAATATGTGATATCAAATGCGGTATTTGAAAAAGAGGGTCAGTACAATATCGTTGTGGAGACAAAGGACAAAGCAGATTCAGTTGCCTACAGTGATGTGAAGAGTGTAAATATTGAATTTATTGTGGACAAGACAGCACCTACATATACATTGACAGGTGTAGATAAAAACAATGAAAACTATATTGGCTCAAAGAATGCAGTATTGATGCCGAAGGATGATGGCGGAAAGCTTGGACGTGTAAAGATTACTGTAGTGGGCAAGGATGACAAAGAAAAAAAGGTTATCAAGGAAATGTCGGGAGACGATATGCTTGACTATCTGGACAAGCATGACGGAAAGATAGAGTTTGAAGTACCTAAGGAGGTGCTCTCTGCAAAAGACGGTGATTCAAGGCTTATGGTAGAGTGTGCAGACTGTTCTGTTGACGAAGGTGGAAAGACCAATAAAGTGAAAAAAATATATGGTAAGGATACAGAAGCAGATACAGATACAGAGATTGCCGAAGATGATGTACCTATGGAATCAAATTCGTCAGATGTCAAATCAGTAGAAACAAACAATGATAAGGCAGTATATATAATTGGAGCAATATTATTATTTGTACTTATAATTGCGATATTGATAATCGTTTATTATATGAGAAAAAAGATGAAAGAAAAGAAAGACAATGATGAGCAATAAGATAATTACCTATGTATTTACATCACCATGTGGTGGTGTGGGAAAAACAACAATGTCTGTGGCATGCGCGAAAGCGCATGCCCTTCAAGGCAGACTTGGCAACGAAGATTTTGAATTCTGGGAGGAGTGAGTATGAGATTTGAAATAGCAGCTGACACGGACAGAGGAATCGTAAAAGAAACTAATCAGGATAGTCTGCTGGTAAAGTGCTTCTCAACATGCAAAGGAGACATGGCATTTGCAGTATTATGTGACGGCATGGGCGGCTTATCGAAGGGTGAGCTGGCCAGTGCCACTGTAGTCAGAGCATTTGACAGATGGAGTGACGAGCAGCTGCCTGAGCTTTGCAAATCGTCGAACCCGGATATTGACAGTCTGATTCTGGAAAGACAGTGGGATGAAGTAATACAGCAGCAGAACGAAAAAATAAAAGCATATGGCAAAGCACATGCAGTAAACATGGGAACAACAGTGGTAGCGCTGCTTGTCACGCAAAAAGCCTACTACATTATAAACGTGGGCGATTCCAGAATATATAGCCTTTCAGACCATATAGAAAGGCTTACGACAGACCAGACATATGTACAGCGGGAAATTATGAATGGAAATATGACACAGGAGCAGGCTATGAGAGATCCGCGAAGGAATGTACTGCTGCAGTGTGTCGGGGCATCAGCAGAAGTAAAGCCGGAGTACAGGACCGGGGCAATGAAAAATGGAATGTCACTTCTGCTTTGTTCAGATGGCTTCAGGCATGAGGTATCAGAACAGGAAATCTATGAGATGCTGAAAACGGCAGCAACTGTAGATGGGCAGAATATGCACGACAGACTGGAGCAGCTCATCAGACTAAGCATGCAAAGAGGAGAGCGCGATAATATAACAGCAGCGCTCATAAAGGCACAGTAGGAGGAACAGATGCTTGAAATAGGCTCTTTAATTGACGGAAAATACAAGATACTAAACGAAGTTGGACACGGCGGAATGAGCGTTGTGTACCTGGCTATGAATGAAAGGGCAAACAAACAGTGGGCAATAAAAGAGGTCAGAAAGGATGGAGTAAAGGATTTTGAGGTGGTAAAGCAAAGTCTTGTTGCGGAGACCAATATGCTCAAAAAACTGAGCCATCCCAGTCTTCCTGATATTGTCGATGTCATAGATGAGGATGACAGATTCCTTATCGTAATGGATTATATAGAGGGAAATTCTCTCAAGACAGCATTGCAGGAGTACGGAGCCCAGTCGCAGAAAAATGTGATAAAGTGGGCCAAACAGCTATGCGATGTTCTTGGATATCTGCACTCACAGAACCCGCCAATCATATATCGTGATATGAAGCCGGCAAACATAATGCTAAAGCCTGATGGAAATGTGGTGCTTATAGATTTTGGAACAGCAAGGGAATATAAGGAAAATAACATAGAGGATACAACATGTCTTGGCACGATGGGATATGCTGCACCGGAACAGTTTGGTGGAATGGGGCAGACAGACGCGAGAACAGATATATATTGTCTGGGAGCCACAATGTATCATCTTGTTACGGGAATGAATCCCTGTGAGCCACCTTACGAAATAAGGCCGATCAGAGAAATTGACCCAACATTGTCAGGTGGTCTTGAACGTATTATTACAAAGTGTACACAGCCGGATCCAAACAACAGATATCAGAGCGCAGCTGAGCTGATGTATGACCTTGAGCACTATACAGAGATTGATGACATGTATAGGAAGAATCTAAAGAGAAAGCTTGCGGTATTTATCACCACATCAGTTTTGACGATGCTGCTTGGAACAAGCACAGTATTAAGCTATTGTGCGGCAGAACACAAAAAAAATGAAAACTATAATAGCATATTAAAAGAAGCGGATACCTATGACAATTATGACAATGGATATTACACGGCTATAGTCACCGACCCGACAAGGACGGAGGCATATCTTAAGCTGAATGACAAACTGACAGACGATTTTGTGCTGGACAGGGATGAGGCGCAGATATTGAACAGGCTGATGGTAGGTATAGATTGCAAGGACCACAATGGCCGGGTGCATACATATGATGTCATGGCAAAGCTGAAAGGAAAAAATCCAAAGGGATATGAGGATGTATGCTATAAGATTGGTGAAAGCTTTTTATTCTACTACGAAATCAATGTGGAAAAAGACAGATACTCCAGTGCGGCGCAGTGGTTCAAGGAAGCGAAGGAGAATCATCCGGAGGCAGGAATATACTGTGAGATATCAGATTGTCTGACATTGATTAGCCAGTATGATGGAGCAAAGATACAACAGACAGAAAAAACATATGAAGAATACAAAAAGCTATGGAAGCAAATAAATGAGCTATATGCAAAATCAGAGGATTTTGACAGCGTAGACGCAAAGATTCAGGTATGGAATGAGATAGATGATATAGTTGACACAAATATCACATCATTTATAGCAGTGACAGATAAGGATAAAGTTATGGATTTATTACATACGATAAAGGACAAAACAGAAAAGCTGGATAAATCCATAATGCGCGAGCAAATAACAGGATTGCAGGATAATATAGACAAAACAATTGAGAAGGCACAGAGCGTGAAGGAGGAAAACAAAGATGACTTATAATCAGTACAGGATGATATTTTACGTATCCTTCACGGCATTTGCCATAATGCTTATAGCTTCAATAGTCATACTTATAGTGCTTGAAATACCTAAGGTCATAGGTGCACTTACCGGAAAATCTGCCCGGAAAGGAATTGCAGCAATTGTACAAAAGCAGACAGCGGGACATATTGACATAACATCGTCCGGTCCGATAGCACCGTCATATAACCTGGCAGGGGAGAATAAGAAAAAGCCGGGATATACACAAAATATAGATGAAACTACTGTGCTGGATGCACCGACAGAAGTATTGCAGGATGAAACCACAGTATTGGAAGATATAACCGAAAAGCTGCAGAAAACCAATATCAGGTTCGAAGTAACAAAGAAAATAGAATTTTTACATACGACAGAATGTATCTCATAAGGAATGGAAAATAGCGAATGTCTAAATTAAAAGTAAGCATAAAAAAATCGACCGTTACTGCCATGATGAAGGCAGGACGAAAGGAAAGAATAAATGAAACCGAACTAAGCCAGCTAGCCAGAATAAAACCATGTGGAATCATGCATGTGACAAAAACAAAAAAAGACAGTGTCATATATACGTGCCCTGCAAATATAAATCTTACCGATAGATTGAAAAAAGCCATAAGCAAATATGATTTCTTTTTCATGATTGAGCAGATAGTAATAATGGTTGAGGATGTATACAATAACGGACTGAACGTAAACAGTGTTCGTTTTAATATGGATGACGTATACATAAACGAGATGACAAAAGAGATGTACTTTATATATTTTCCGATAGTGGGAGGACAGGAAAGTGCAGATATTGTCGGATTTATAGAAAACATAATTTATACAATGACACCTGTTATCAATGAGGATACGAATTATATATCCAGATTTATGTATTATGTCAGAAGCTTCCATGGCTTCAACGGCAATGCAATAGAAAAATATATCTCACGCGAAGAGCGTGCAGTTGTGAACGTGCTGAAAAACAAAGCAGTGACAATGCAGCAACAGATAATGCAGCAACAGACAATGCAGCAACAGATAATGCAGCAGGTAATGCAGGGCAGCATGGATGGAACTACAGTGTTGTCAGATGATGGCATATCCGTACAGCAGATACAGCAGATGCAACCGGTGAACTATCATTTTGCAAGTCTTACAAGGCAGGTAACAGGTGAAAAGATAGAGCTTGGCAAACCATCGTTTGTGCTGGGAAAGAATCCGGAAAAGTCAGATTATGCGGTAGCAGACAATACGAATATCAGCAGGGTGCATGCAGTGATAACCATGCGAAACGGACGTTATTATGTAATGGACCAAAATTCTACCAATGGCACATTTATCAATGGAAGCCTGCTAATAAAAAGTCAATAGTAAAATGAATTATTTTTATGATTGTGATTT
>OLSE01002252.1_pt1 | contig 11705 bp, 8 predicted proteins | sample 1673191 | NCBI WGS metagenome assembly OLSE01 (sample SAMEA3136764, study PRJEB25190) | human gut metagenome | biome: human gut; feature: human-associated habitat; material: faeces | place: Austria | collected 2013
TGGGCAAAGGTGATGAACACGTCAGGGTTATTGTTGATATTCCTAAGAACATTTCCCCCGATCTTGCGCATCGACACGGCCTCGGGATGCCGCCACCCCAGAAAAGCCGAGGTCACGAACGCGCCGCCGCCGAGACCGGCGAGGAACAGATACCATGCGATGATGGCACCCCAAATAGGTTCAAACGTCATCGTTCATCACCTCACGTAAAATACTTTGGACTTGGTCAGGTCGCCTGCGATAGGCTGCGCGTTCGTCGCGACGATCTCCTTCGAGATGTCGCTGTCCGGGTCGTCCAGATCGCCGAACATACGCGCCCCCGTCAGGCAAGCCTCCACGCACGAGCACATCTTCGTGCCCGTCGTCTCGGCCGACACCGTGCAGAAGCGGCACTTGTCCACCGCGCCCGTCTCCTCGTTGCGCACGCGCACCTGGTAGGGGCACGCCGCCATGCAGTACAAACAGCCGATGCAGCGGCCGTGGTCCACGCCCACGATGCCGTCCGCGCCGATATAGGCGGCGCCGGTGGGGCACACCGCCACGCAGGGGGCGTCCTCGCAGTGCATGCACTGCAAAGGCACCGTCTCCACGCGCACGTTGGGATACGTTCCCACCTCGTGCTCCTCGTAACGGATGAAGTCCTCGGTGGGCAACAGGTTGTTCTGGCGCTGGCAGGCCACGCGGCACGCGTAGCAGCCGATGCATTTCTTGGTGTTGATGAGCATTCCGTAACGGGCCATTACGCACCTACCTTCTTAACGGTCACGACCGCCTCCTGCGTGCATGCGCCCCCGTAGGCCGGCTCCAAATGGAACGGCACGAAGTCCATCTGGCGCAGGCCCACCTCGTAGGCGGTGTGCTGGTCGGGCGACGAGCACCCGTAGTGGCTGGGCATGTACAGCGCCGTGGGGTTCATGCGCTGCGTCACCTTCGCGCGGACGCGGCCCGTGTGCTGGGTGTTCGACACCTCCACCTCGTCGCCGTCCTCGATGCCCAGGCGTCGGGCCACGTCGGCGTTGATCCACACGCGGGTCAGGTCGTAATCCTTCGTGATCTGCATGAGGTCCTCGATGTTGGCCGTCTGGGTGTGGCTGTGGATGGCCTGCTTGCCGCCGATCAAGCGCAGCTCGTCGCCCATGGGCATGACAGCCGGTTCGACCCACACCGGATAGGGCGACAGCCCCGCCTTCTCGCACGCCTCGCTGGCGAACTGCACCTTCTCGGTGGGCGTCTTCCACTTCGGCGTGGAGCCGTAGGAGAACTCCTTTTCGGGGAAGTGCGCCGTGCCCGTCTTCTTCAGCGCTTCCAGCGACAGCCCCACGGTTTGGAGCTGAGCGTCGGCCAGCTCGTCCACGCTGAACTGGAAGTACTCGCCCACGCCGCACGCCTCGGCCAGCTCGGAGAAGATCTGGTCCACCGGACGCGTGTTGGGATGCACCTTCTCCAGCACCTGGTCGCGCAGCGCGACAGCCGGCACCTTGCCACCGATGAACTCCGGCAGCTCGAGGCGCTCGAGGTAGCTGGTATCGGGCAGCACGTAGTCGGCCAGCAGGGCCGTTTCGGACATCTGCACGTCCACGACCACTATGAGGTCCAGCTGCGACAGCGCGTCAGCCAAGTACGCCGTGTTCGAATAACCGGCGGCCATGTTCGAGTTGTAGAAGAACATGCCCTTGATGTCGCCGTTCTTGGCCTGCTCGGCGGCGAAGAGGTTCGTGCCCATGCTGGTCAGCGCCAGCGGGTACTCCTCGGTGCCGGCGATCTTGTTCTCGGGCTTCGGCACGCTGGGGAACTTCTCCTTGTCCACATCGCCCGCAGACACGCTGGGCGTGAAGATGGCGCCGCCCTCCTGGTTCCAGCAGCCCAGCAGCGTGTTGAACAGGCATACTGCGCGCGCCGTCTCGCCGGAGTTCGCGTACGAGCAGCCGAACGCGCCGCGCCAGCTGGGCTCGATGGACGCCGCGGGGGCCGCTTCGGCGAACTCCACAGCCAAACGCGCGATAGTGGTTGCGGGGATGCCGGTGATCTTCTCGGCCCATTCGGGCGTGCAGTCGGCCAGCGACGCGGCCCAATCCTCGAAACCCACCGCGTTATCGGCCACATACTGCTTGTCGTACAGGCCGCGCGTCACCAGCACGTTCGACATGGCCAGCAGGAAGGCCAAGTCGGTACCGGGGTTGATGGGCACCCATTCGTCGGCGAACGCGATGGAGTTGTTGCAGCGCGGATCCACCAGCACGATATGCGCGCCGTTTTCGTGGGCGCGCTGCAGCTCTGCCACCGAACTGGGGCGAATGGCGTCGGCGTAGCTGCGGCCGATGAACATCGTCATCTTGGAGTTCTCCATGTCGGACGCATAGCTGGCCGCGCCGATGGCCTGGGTGAAGCCGCTTTCCTTCGACAGATTGCAGGCAGCGCCGTGCGTGTACACGTTCGCCGAGCCCAGCGCGTTCATGAAGCGCTTCGTGTAGTACTTGCCCGACGGACGCGGATCCTGCACCATGGCAAGCGCCTGCGGCCCCTTGTCGGCGATGATGGCCTTCACCTTCTCGGCGATCTCGCTGTAGGCCTGATCCCACGAGATGGCCTCGAATGCGCCCTTGTCGTTCTTCTTGAGCGGATCGGTGAGGCGGTCCTTCGAATAGGCGATCTGGGAATAGCCGTAGCCACGGGCGCAGAGCTTGCCCTGGGCGTACGGATGGTCCTCGTCGCCGATAAGCTTCGTCAGGCGCCCGTCGACGACGTACGCCGTGAAACCGCATTTGTTCGAGCAGGCGTTGCACAGCGAATGGACGGTCTTGGTTTCTCCCCCTTGGGCCCCGTCATCAGCGTGCGCCTGCTCCCAAGCGTCGAAGCTCACATAGCCGGCCGCCGCCGTGAGCGCGACCGCTCCGGCGCTGCCAGCCAGGAAGCTCCGCCTGGTTATAGCGTGTTCTGACATAGCTGCTTCCTCTCTTATATGCATGCATGTAAACGATTGCGTTCGGCACGCGCATCCGCGTCGATCCCTTGCTCGCCAGCACCCGACGTCAACGCCAGATGCTCCCGCATGCCCACGAGCACGTCGACCAGCCCGATGTAGAACCGGGCGTCGTCGGCAAGCTCCAGCAGGCGCATGCGATACGCGGTGAGCCACGAGAACCGCTCCAAAACGAATTGGCGGGCGGCATCTCGCATCCCCGACCGCAGCAGCACGGCTGCAAGGTCGAGCTCGAGCGCAAGATGATCCGGGCACGCCGAAAATTCCGGCGGCACCCGCATGCCCATGCGCTCCACGAGATCGCGCATATAGCGCGCCGAATCTCCCTGGTACATGCCCTCGGCTTTCGAGAACGGAGACGGCAGCGACCCGTTCGACCACGTCGTGTACAACGACTCTGCCGGCACTGCCGATTCCGGCAGCCCTCCCGTGAAGTGGCGTGCGGCGAACAGCCGCTTCTCGTCGTACGTCGGCGGCGTGAACAGCGCCTTCACCTCGCCGGCGGAAAGGAACTCCTGAAGCGGGCAGCGGCTGCGGACGCGGGCTATCGGGCTGGTCGGCTCGCCGAGCGCGTCGTCGTCCTGCAAGCCGCGCCGAGCGGCGTCAAGAAAATCCGACCAGAGCGGGCCGTCTATCAGCTGCTTCCACTCGTCTTGCCCGACGGGCGCGAAACACATCGACAGCACCGTGAACATCTCGTCGTATTCCATGGCTTTTGCCTCCTTTCCGCATCTCTTCGGATCGGCCGCGCTTTCAGCGGGCCGAAACCGGACATGTCCAGCGATCACGCCTACGCTTGCACGAGGGTCGTCGTCCTCACGACGCCCTGGTCGATGACCTTCTGCGCGATATCCTCCCAATCGATGAACTTGATGGCGCCGTTCGGGCACTGCTCGGCGCAGCGTCCGCACGAAATGCACTTCGTGGATACGCCGGTCTCGCTGTCGACGCGCGGCATGTTCCACGGGCACGCCTGGCTGCACATGCCGCAGCCGATGCACTTCTTCGTGTCCACCGTGCGCGCACCGGACTCTTCGTCGGCGTAGATCGCGTGGACCGGGCAGTAGTTCATGCATGCCGGGTCGGCGCACTGCTTGCAGTGCTCGACAGTGAACTCGCAGTTATCGTAGATGCCGTCCTTGGTATCGACGCTGGCACCGAAGTTGTAGTTCGGCCACACGCGCACGCGGGCTATGTGCTGGCACACGCGACCGTCGTTCTTCAGCGTGCACATCATCTCGCATCGCTGGCAGCCCGAGCAGCGGGCACGGTCGGTCACGATCATCTTCGTGGGCGTGGTGCGTATCTCGATGCGCCCCGAAGCGATCGAGGCCGACGTGACGCCCCACGACGCCAGCACGCCGCCGACCACGAGGCCGGCAACGCCGCAGCCGGCCATTGCCAGCACCGTGCGGCGCGTAAAGGTTTTCTGCTTGGGCTCCTCTTCGGGCCCGGCGCTCTGAGGCGCGGGCGCGGATGCGTTCGTCTCCGGCGCAGCGGCCGGGAAGCTCGTATCCTCGGAGGTGTTCTGGTTCAGATTGGAATCTGACATAGCCTAGTGCTCCCTCCCTCACATAGGTACGGTGAGTGTCGTTTTCCTCGTCCCGTCGTCGCGCGAGTGTTCGATGCCCCTTTTAGGGGAACCGCCCCGAATGGAACGTTCGCGGCGACGGCTTGCGCTCGATATCGCTCCGCGCGCAGCCCCACACAACGCACGAAAGTATAGGATGGCCCCGTGCACGGCCCCTCCCCTCTTTGAGGTACTTTTTACCGCTGATCGGCTAGTTCCTCAAAATACCCTCAAAGAGGGGATGCCTCGTCCGCCTCTGTCGGCATACTGGCGAACGACGATTGTTGTCAGCACTCGCATCGCCCACGCAGGTTCCCACACAACACCGAACCTCAGTAATCTATCCAAGATTTGGAGATGCAACATGGCTGACGAAACATCGTATGGATGGGCCGGTAAGATCCTCCGCGTCAATCTGAGCACGGGCTCGATCACGACGCAGCCGACCGACCCCTACAAGGAGTACATCGGCGGCATGGGCTTGGCCAACAAGATCATGTACGACGAAGTGCCCGCCGGCACCGACCCCTTCTCCCCCGAGAACAAGCTCATCTTCGCCGTAGGACCGCTGACGGCTTCCGGCGTGCCCCTGGCCGGCCGCACCACCATCTGCTCGCTGTCCACGTTCACGAAGGACCACCTCGTGGTGGACGCCCACTGCGGCGGCATGATCGGCGCGAAGATCAAGCTGGCCGGCTGGGACGCCGTGGTTCTGGAGGGTGCATCCGACCACCCCGTATACCTGAACATCGTCGACGACAAGGTGGAGATCAAGGACGCCGGCTTCGTGTGGGGCATGGGCACCCGTGAGACCACCGAGATGCTGTGCCGCAAGGAAGGCGTCGAGGCGTGCGTGGCCGCCATCGGCCCCGCCGGCGAGAACCTGCTTCCGTACGCGTGCATCATCAACGCGCGCAACCACTCCGCCGGCGCCGGCACGGGCTCGGTGATGGGATCGAAGAACGTCAAGGCGCTGGTGGTGCAGGGCAACGGCAGCGTGAACGTGAAGGACCCGCAAGCCGTAGCCGACCTGTCCGACTACATGCTGCGCGAGGTCATCGGCTCCAACAACAACCACGTGGTTCCGCAGACGCAGCAGGAATGGGCCGAATTCTACGACAAGGGATCCCGCTGGTCCGCCCGTAGCGGTCTGACCTGGGGTATGGCCGAAGACGGACCCATCGACACGGGCGAGCCGAAGCCGGGCGAGCTGAACACGGTGGGCTATCGCTGCATGAAGTCGGTGTACGACCTGGGCGAGGTGGCCGAGAAGTACACCATCAAGATGGACGGCTGCCACGGCTGCCCCATCCACTGCTACTCCGACCTGCGCACCGAGCGCACCGGAGAACTGGGCGGCAAGACCACGTCGGGAAACACCTGCGCGGCCAACTTCCCGTTCAAGTACATGGAGGGCATCCTCAAGACGGGCATCGCCGAGGACAGCGAGTCGGGCATTGTATGGAACACGCTGATCGGCACCACCATTGACGAGCTGGGACTGTGGTGCAACTACGCGCAGCTGTGGCGCGACCTGGCGCACTGCATCAAGGCTGGCGTGTTCGACCGCGTACTTCCCGAAGAGGAGAAGGCGAAGTACGACTGGCAGCGCATCTACAACGACGACCCCACCATCATGGTGGAGCTGCTGAACGACATCGCCCAGAACGACTCCGAGATCGCCCACATCGCCTACGGCCCGTACCACTGGACCGAGCGCTGGGATGACAAGGGCTGGTTCGATCAGCAGCCCAGCCAGCTGATCAACTACCGCGGCTGGCCCGTGCACCACGCCATCGAGTGCTTCGGCCAGGTAGGCGGCGTGTACAACATGATGTTCAACCGCGACGATATGATCCACTCCGCCGTGAATTTCCAGGGCTGCGGCCTGCCTTTCGAGCTGAAGCAGGAAATCGCCGAAGAGGTGTGGGGCGGCAAGGACGCCATCGACCAGAACAAGAACTACACGCCCATGAACGAACGCAAGGCGAACTTCGCCTGGTGGAGCGTGGTCACCGACGTGCTGCACGACTCGCTGACGCTGTGCAACTGGACGTGGCCCATGACCATGAGCCCCACGAAGGCGCGCAACTACCGCGGCGACCTGGACCTAGAGGCCAAGTTCTTCAAGGCCGTCACCGGCGAGGACGTGACCACCGACGACCTGTACCAGGCCGGCGCCAGAATCATGACGCTGCAGCGCGCCAACACCGTGCGCGGCATGACGAAGGAAGACGGCACCAGGGGCGAGAACGACATGCGCAACGTCCATGATGTGATGTGCGCCTGGACGTTCGATATCGACCCGGACAAGAAGCCCTTCACCGAGGGCACCATCAAGATGGACCGCGACGACTTCCAAACCGCCCTGGGCATGGTGTACGACACGTTCGGCTGGGATCACGAGAAGGGCTGCCCGACGGCCGCCTGCCTCGACCAGTACGGCATGGCCGACGTTAAGGAAGAGCTGGACAGCCTGGGTCTGCTGCCGTAGAGCAATCCTCCGCAGGGCCGCAACCCCTCCGCGGCTTTCGCCCCCCTACCAGAACGCCCCCGGATGCAGCATCCGGGGGCGTTCTCGATTGAGCGGGAAAGGCGGCCGAAGAATACGACGACAGCCCTACGCTTCGGCCATCTTCAACTCCACTCTCGTGGATCTCAAAGAACAGTGCTCGCAGATCATGCAGGGGACGCTCAGGGAGTTGCAGGGGACGACCGCGTCAAGCTCTTCGAGGGAGGCCCCTTGGCGAACGAGATAATCGCCGATGAGGGCACGGACGGCCTCGATGGCGAAATGGATAGTGTACACCTTGTCCACGGGAACCCCGTCGAGCGCCGTCTTCACGTCGTCGGTCGTGATGGCCAGCGCCTCGTCGAACGTACATCCTTCGAGCATGGAGCACACCACGCTGGCGCACCCCGTGACGGCCAGGCAGCCGCGCGTCTTGAAGCCGGCGCGCACGAACGTCCGCGTGTCGTGGTCGATCACGGCGAACAGGCGCAGCGCCACCTCTCCGCGCTTCGACTTGCCCACCATGCTCTGGGCGTTGAACCCTTCGGGGGCGCCGCCGTTGCGGAAGTTCGCAACCACGGACAGCAGCGTGTCGGAGTAGCCCGTCACGCCGTCCTCGATCTCGGTTTGGTACACGTCGGCCGTGCGCAGCACATGGCGGTCCTGCACCTCGCGGTACACGTTGCGCGCTTCGTCTTCCATGGAGAACCTCTCTTTCTAGCAAGATCCTGCAACTCCGCGCCTGCAGCGCTTCGCTCAGGACGACTAATGCAAGTACGCCGAACGGGCGCGATAGCGTTTACAGAAACATGTCGCGCTCGACGGAGTTCCACTCTGCGAGCGACTTGGCGTAGGCGGGCGTCAGGTACTCGGTGGAGAAGTAGTACACGTCGCCGTTCGACGCAGCGACGGTATCGAGGTCCGGATAGGCGCCGCTGTCGCGCACGGTGCGCCACAACTCGTCGATTTCATCGGCCGACAGGTTGAACGGCTCGTTGGACAGCGACGACGCCTCCATGGGGCGCGGGTACTTCCGCGATTCGTCGCGCACGCACTCCACAAACGTGAGCACGCGATCGTCCTCGCTGGCGAGGAACGACCACCGCGCGTACGCATCGGTCATGCGCTCGGTGGAGTACAGATAGTAGCTGTGCTTGCCGACGAGCGCAACGATATCGTCGCAGGGAACGCACGGGGGATCGGCCAGGGTTTCGGCATCCTGTGCGCTATCGCGCCGCTCGGGATCCTTCGACTCCGCGCCTTCGGCGCTGCGCTCAGGATGACGGAGCTCCTCTGAGGCTTCGGAGCTGCGCTCGGGCTGGCGTGGCTCTTCTGCGCCCTTCGCCGTCGCAGCGCCTTCCGACTCGGGCTCCTCCTCCGTGCGCAGAATGCGGGGAACGCCCACCGCACGGGTCGCCGTGCGAACGGGGGTCGCGGAAGCCGCAACGACGCGCGCGTCGCGCTCAGCCCTGCGATCCTCAAGGTACTCGTACACGAACATCTCCCAGTCTTCGGCCGAGAAATGCGCCGGCACGAGGCCCGCCTTCAACCACTGCGCCGGCTGAACAAGCTTGGCATCCGCAGACTGCGCGCGCACGTCATCGAATACCGCCGTCAGAAACAGACGCTCGACCTCTTCGTCGCTCAATTGCGCCTCGGCAACTTCCCCCTCGCGACTATCGGCAGCCGTTTCGGCAACACGCTCCCATGCGGGCATCGCTATTGGCGCGCTGACGCTTTCCGCTTCGTCGGGAACCTTCAAACCGAGCGATTCGATATCTTCTCCTTGTTCAGCCATTGCCCGGATCACTTCGTCTCGAATTCGCTGAGCTTCTAAGTCAACCACCGCATCGCTCCTTTCCCCTGCGTTGTTTTTCGTATGGTATGATGACCCACGGCGCGCATCCGCCATCCCCTCTTTGAGGATAAATCGAGGTGAATGGAGGACGCGTCCGCGTCGACTACGTACCAAGCACGGGGAGGGAGTGTACGGTTGGGCGCACGCACGACAACAGCACCGACTCCAACAGGCGCCGAGCAAAACCAGGCCCGCAACGGACTCGAGGGAGCGGCACATCGCTTCGCGCCGCTCTGGCCGCTTATCCTTGGTCTGGCTTTCGGGCGGGCCGGACTGATCGTCGCCAGCTATGGAAGCTACACCAGCACCGACGAAGGTATTTTCACCGACGGCGCCATGCTGGTGGCATTAGTCGTCTTGGCTTTGTTCCTGGTCTTCATCGTCCTCAGCAAACGAACGATCAGCAAGCACGTCACCAACGTGATCATGCGCACATGCGTCGCACTGGAAGCGTTTGTGCTGATGGCTCTCGCCGTATTCGACCTTTTCGGCATCGGCGACGAAATCGAGCGCTTCGCGCTGAGCTCGCTGTGCACCCTCGTGTCGTCAGGCGCCATCTATTATTGGCTGCGCCGCGCCCGCGGAACGAGCACGACCACGGCTGCCGTCTTCGTGTTCGCCGCGCTCATCATCAGCGAAGTGGAGATTTATCTGTGCACGCTGCTGCCCGTATTCGCGGGAAACTTCGTTGCCGCCGCGCTCGTGCTGCTGCAATACCCCTGCATAATATGGGCGCGCAGGCAACGCCAACCGCATGACATCGTCTCGCCAACGCAGGCCAACGATTACTTCGGATTCTCAAAAACCATGTTGCAAAGCAAGCAGTTCCTCACTGCCACTGCACTGGGCATCGGATGCCTGTCTATCGTAATCGGCTTGCTGCGCGGCTACCCCGACGGCACCTCCATCGCGTTCACGCCCGCTACGCGCATCGCGTACGCTGCGCTGACCATCGGCGTGAGCGTCGCGTTGATCGTATTGGTGCTGAAGTGGCGAGAACGCGTCATGACCGTAGGGATTTTCGTGATCATGGAACTGCTGGCCTGCTTCGCGCTGATCGCCTATGCCGGATTTCCCGACATGCTGGACATCGGAGCGGTATTCACCACCACGCTCAACGCGCTCATGGTGGGATTCACCTGGTACGTCATCATCGCGTTCATGAGCTACGGATGGCGCGACCCGTACTATTACGCCATCGCAGGATGGCTGGTGTGGCTAGGCTGCCGCGCCGTAGCGCGTATCGCGTTGCTGGCGGCTCACGAGCTGTTCTCCAACGACATGCTCATGAGCGCCGCGATGGGCACCATGGTGGTCCTCTCCACGCAATTGGTGTTCGTGCAATTCCTCAATATCACGCGTCGCAACGCCGAGGAACAAGAGGAGCAGAGCGCACGACGACAGAGCATGCTCAAGATCATGGGACTCGACGAACACGAAAGCCTTGCGGACATGCGACAGGCCTCCATGAAGCACAACGCCGAAGAGATGGGCAAGCAGTTCCTGTTGTCCGATCGGGAGATCGAGGTGATGGCGCTGTATGCGCTCGGCTACACGCAGAAGCGCGTGGCCGAAGAGCTGTTCATCACGCAGGGCACGGCGCATGCCCACATCAAGCGAATCTACGCTAAAACCGGCTTGCACTCCCGTCAGGAGATCCTCGACTATCTTGAACAGTACGCGTCGTAGAATAGGATGCCGGCGCTCGCCGCGCATACGGCATGCGTCGGCAGACGAAGAGACGAAAGAAGACCCTGGGGGAACGGGATGCCGAATCTCATCGACATAGCGCAACGCCTGGCCGAGCGACCGATGGTGGCGCTGCTGCATGAAGAGCGCTGTCTGCCGGAGCGCGATCTGGGCTCCACCTGCACGCGTTGTGCCGAAGCGTGCCCGGTCGACGCGATCGCCGTCGGGTTGGAGCGCGATACGGAGGCGTCGCCCGCCGCCGCATACGGGTCCGTGGCGAAAAACGGCCCGGCCGGACCGCGCATCGACGATGACGCGTGCGTGCGTTGCGGCCGATGCGTCACGGCGTGCCCCACCGCCGCGCTTTTGGCGATAGCACCGCTCGACGACGACGCGCTGTTGGAAGCGAGCGTGCGGGCGGGAGCCGCGGCGGCGAAGCGGGCGGCGGGTTTTGCAGCGGAAGAGGCCGAGGGTCAGGGAGATTCGATCGGGACGCGCGATGCGGAAGCCCAGGTCGAGGCCCCGCAAGCCGCAGTCGCTCCCGCTTGCGCTGGATTCGCGTGCGAGCGCGCTGTGCGCGCAGGCCACATCGATGCCGAGCGCACGGTCGCCCTTCCCTGCCTGGCGTGGGTGGACGAAGCGCTCATCGTGCACATGGCGCGCGCGGGCGCGCGGCGCATCCTGCTGCTGACGGCTCCGTGCGCCTCGTGCGAGCACGCCAAAGCCGTCGTCGACTTGCCGAAAACGGTGCGCTCGGCTCAGCGCATCCTCGACACGTGGCAGCTCGACGCCGCTGCGAGCATCGTCGAAACCGTCGACGATGTAGCCGCGTCCGAGGACGAGGACGCCGCTGGCGAAGTGTCGCGGCGCGGCCTGTTCTCGCAAGCGCGCTCGGCGCTGGTGGAAGCGGCCACCGATGCAGCGTCGGCGCAGATGGACGCGCTGACCGGCCGAAGCACCGCCGACGCTCCCGAGCCCGAGCCCGACCGCCGCCGCTGGCAGCTGCTGGACGACCTGCACGACGAGGGCTTTGCAAAGCGCCTTGCGGTGCGCCTGGTCCTGCCCTTTGCAAGGCGGGACTACAAAAAGGCCGCGG
>OLSE01002257.1_pt1 | contig 11685 bp, 9 predicted proteins | sample 1673191 | NCBI WGS metagenome assembly OLSE01 (sample SAMEA3136764, study PRJEB25190) | human gut metagenome | biome: human gut; feature: human-associated habitat; material: faeces | place: Austria | collected 2013
AAAAGAACAGGAGCTGTTCTTTTTTTGTTGACTTTTATTTATTATCGTGATAATTTATTCTCATATACAGGAGGTGCTTCTATGAAATCGCTCATTAAATATGAAAAAAATATCAATGATTTATTGAAACGTTATGGTGTGAAATTTGGTATTTATAAAGATAATCAATTCAAAGAACAATTTTTCCCATTTGATACTATTCCACGTATTATTTCTAAAGATGAATTCACTTATTTAGAAAAAGGATTAATTCAAAGAGTTGATGCTTTAAATGCTTTTTTAAAAGATATTTATAGTGGAGAATATAAGATTATCCATGATGGTATTATCCCAGAAGAATTCATTTTTATTGCGAAAGGTTATCTTCCTGAATGTCATAAAATTATACCACCCAAAGGCATTTTTAGTCACATTTCAGGAATAGATCTTGTTCAAGGAAAAAATAAGGAATGGTATATTCTTGAAGATAACTTACGCATTCCCTCTGGTGCAAGTTATCCTATGATTGCTAGAGAACTCACACGTAGAGCATCTCCTATGACATATATTCATCATCATGTACTAGATAATAGAAATTATGGTACTTTATTAAAAGAAACAATGGATTATGTTAACTGTGGGGGTATTAATTGCATTCTAACACCTGGAAGATTTAATTCTGCTTATTTTGAACATAGTTATTTAGCTGAAAAAACAGGTGCTATTTTGGCTACTTATAATGAACTTATTGTTGATAATAACTATCTTTATTATAAAAATTCAGTTGGTAAAAAAGTTAAAGTGGGTTGTTTATATCGAAGAATATCGGATGAATATTTGGATCCTATGACCTTTTTACCAGAATCTTTAATTGGTGTGCCTAATTTGATGTCTGTTTATCGAGCAGGAAATGTCGCTATTATGAATGCTCCAGGTAATGGCGTCGCTGATGATAAAGGAATTTATTACTTTGTACCAAAAATGATTGAATATTATTTGAAAGAAAAGCCTATTTTAAAAAATGCTCCGACATATCTACCTTATTTTAAAGAAGACAGGGATTATATTTTAAAAAATATTAAATCTTTAGTTATTAAAGATGTTGCTGAAGCTGGAGGATATGGTGTTGTTTTTGGTAAAGATTTAGATGAAAATAAATTAAATGAACTAATTGAACTTATAAAAAAAGAGCCAAGAAGATGGATTGGACAAGAAATTATTGATTTTATTGATTTGGATATTCATGATCAAAATCAAACAGTTAAACGAAAAGCTGATTTACGTGCTTTTGTCTTAAGTGGGAAAACAACTAAAGTATGGTGTTCAGGATTGACACGTTTTTCAAGAGAGCCTGATTCTTTTGTTGTTAATTCATCTCAGGGAGGAGGATTTAAAGACACATGGGTGCTATCACAATAGAAAAAGCCAATAATCTTTTTTGGCTAGGACGTTATATTGAAAGAGTTTATACAACAACGCTTCATTATATGCATATTTTTGATTGTATGCTTGATAAGGAGCCTACACTTTATATTGATTATTGTCATCAATTAGAAATTCCTAATATTTATTTAAATGATGCACATTTTTTGATGTCTTATCTTTATGATATTGATAATCCTGACAGTATTGCTAGTAATTTAAAACGAGCTTATGATAATGCTATTGTTTTAAGAGATGAGATTTCTTCAAAGGTTTTATCTTATATTCAAATGGGCGTGAATTTATTTGAAGAGATGAGTGAATCAGATGCACCTGTTTTATTGTTACAAAATGTAATTGATGATTTACTTGCTTTTAGAGGAAGTATGTATGAATTTATAGATGATGAAACAGCACTAGATATTATTAAACTTGGTGAATATGTAGAACGAATCGATTTATATTTAAGACTTCATTATTCTCAAAAGCTGGTTGATACCCTTAAAAATAAGCTTTTAGATGTATCGAATAAACTTTATAATGAAACAATTCTTTTAAATCAATTAAATTTAGAATCAATTGATGATTCTAATCTAATAGAATTTATTTATTCGATTAATTACGCATTTGTATACTAAATGAAAACTTTAGAATTTGAATATCATTATAAAATAGAATTTGATAACGAAGTTGATCAACATCAGTTTCAATTACGCTGTATTCCTCGTGATGGAACTCACCAAAAAGTCCTAGATATTCATTATGAAATCACACCATCAACAAAAGTAACACGCATCAATGATGGTTTTGGAAATCCTACCTATGTAGGAAGCTGTATAGAACCTCATCCTATTTTTGAATTTCATGTAAATGGTAAAATGATAACAAGTAATATTCCATTAAATAATTCCCATACATGTTATCCAATTTATAAATACTTTACTCAACTTACAAAGCCAAGTGCAGAAATAAAAGAATTTGCAAAAAACAATAAATTAGATACTGATGAAAAAACAGCATGGAATTTGATGCATAAAATTTATGAACATATGCACTATGTTCCTGGTTCAACCAACAATACAACAACTGCAGCAAATGCTTTTCAATTAAAAAATGGAGTCTGTCAAGATTATGCTCATATTCTTATTAGTGCATTAAGATACTTACATATTCCTGCACGTTATGTTGCTGGAATGATGATAGGTGAAGGGGCAACACATGCTTGGGTAGATGCCTATGTAAAAGATCATTTTATTCATTTAGATCCTACAAATAATTGTGAAGCAGATGAAAAATATATTAAACTTTCTCATGGAAGAGATTTTAATGATTGTATTTTAGATAAAGGATTATTTAATTCCAACGGTCAATGTCATCAAAAGATGGAAATTCATGTAAAAGTAAACGAAGTATAAAAGACGGGTTCCCCCGTCTTTTACATTGTAAATAAACTTAAAATATCTTCTTTTGACATTTGTGATAAACCACCACTATTGTTTTCAACAAACATATCAGCGAGTTCTTTTTTACGTTTTTGTAGTTCAATGATTTTTTCTTCAACACTATCTTTCATCACAAGATTAAAGACTTGAACATTGTTTTCTTGACCAATACGATAAGCACGGTCTGTTGCTTGATTTTGCGCAGAGACATTCCACCATGGGTCAAAATGAATAACTGCTTCAGCAGATGTTAAATTCAAACCAGTTCCCCCTGCTTTAAGAGAAATTAAGAAAAGTGTTGTATCATCTTTTTGGAATCTTGAAACAAGCTCTCTTCTATCTTCTTTATTGGTGCTTCCTGTAAGCATATAATACGTAATTCCTGCTTTTTGACATTCTTCAGCAATTAAATTTAATACAGATGTAAATGATGAAAATAACAAAACTTTTTGTTTATTTTCTTGCATTGTTTTAATAAGTTCCATACAAGCTTTTAATTTAGAAGAAGGTTGATCAATATTATCATATACAAGGCGTGGTTCAAGACAAAGTTGTCTTAGTCTTGTAAGCATTTTTAAAATTTGCATCTTATCTGAACCTTCAATGTCATAAAGTTGTTGTAATTCTTCATTGACCTTAGCAAGATTAGCTACATAAATTTTTTCTTCTTCATCATTAAATGGAAGAATGATATTTTGTTCTATTTTATCAGGTAATTCTTTTAAAACTTCTTTTTTATTTCTTCTTAAAATAAATGGTGTGACTAGTTTTTTTAGTTGTTTTGTTTTTTCTTCATCATTATTTTTAACAATGTCATTTTCATATTGTTTTTGGAAATAGTGATAATTAAATAAATATTGTGGCATCAAGAAATCAAAGATTGACCATAACTCTGCTAAACTATTTTCAATCGGTGTACCCGTTAAAGCCAATTTATGTCTAGCTTTTAATGTTTTAACTGATTGAGCATTTTTAGTCTTTTGATTTTTAATATATTGTGCTTCATCCAAAATCACATATTCAAATTCTATCCCTTGGTATAATTCAAAATCTCTTCGCATATAATCATAAGAAGTTACATATAATCCTTGTTTAATTTTTTTAATTAATTCACTTCTTATTTGTATATTTCCTGTAATACAGGTAACTGGTAATTTCTTAGAAAATTTATGGACTTCATCTTCCCAGTTATAAATAAGTGAAGAAGGGCAGACAACCAAACTTGGTCTTTTTGTTTGTAATGAATCTAATAAAGTAATAATTTGTAATGTCTTTCCTAGTCCCATATCATCAGCAAGTATGCCATTAAACCCATAATCTTTTAAAGTATGAAGCCATACATATCCTTCTTTTTGATAATCTCTTAAAATATTTTCATAATCTCTAGAAAGAGGATATTCTTTTTGAGTAGCTGATTTAAAACGATCCAATGTTTCAATAAAAGATTCTTCTCTATCTAGTTCAACATATTCAAAATCATTTTCTTCATCAATAGCCAACATTCTTTGTTTATTCATAGAAAATTCACCATCATCAATGTCTTTGACATCAATATGATAATCATCCATAAATTGACTTAATTCTTCTAAATCAGGTGAATCTAAATAAAGAAGTTCCCCATTTTTTAAACGATAGAATTTCTTTTTACGACGATATTGATTTAAAACCTCTTGTAGTTCTTTCTTTGGTATTTCATGAGATGAAATATCAAATTTTAAAAGATCATGTTCAATACTAACGCCTACACGTAAATTATAAGAAATCTTCTTTCCTATTCTTTTTAATGCTTCAGATACATAAACATCCCCATATTGTTTTAAATAATCTAAACCTTCAAAAATAAATTCATACGTTGTTTGACTATTCGTATCAAAATACGCACGATGTTTTTGCATGTCAATTGATGAAGCATAACGTTCGATATATTTTTCTACCAAATCTTGTTGATAAGTTGCCATCAACTGATCATTAAATCCATAGACTCTATTTTGATTTTCATCAACATAAACTGGTTGGAAATAAATTGTTTGATGATCATCAATATCTCCATAGATTTTAATTTCATCATAAGTTGGTATTTCTTCTTGACTTTGATCAAATACTTCAAAATACGAAAGAATTGGTAATAAGACATACTTATAAAAATCATGATATTGTTCCTCTAAGATAACCAATTGTCCATCACTATCCATAATACCGTTTAAAAAACGAGAAACAGTGCCTTCCTCATCAAAAGTTATACGTTCCATATAAAACTTTCCATTATTCATACCATAACAATAACCATGCTTACTTCCAACATAGACAGGCTTGTCAGTACCTACTTTAACAACATAATAATCTTCTTCTTTTATAATATGCATATCCATCTTAGATTCTAATTCACTAAAAGAACTATCATCCTTATTAGCATCATAAAATTCATCAAATACACGTGTATCTATTATCATATTTCTTTTGATTGGTTCATAATAATAACGATATTCTTCTATATCTTGATTACGTAATTCAATTGCTTTTTTCATTAAACTAATTTGTTTTAAAGCATTTTCAGTAAAATTCTTTTCACTGTGAACAAATTCTAATGCTTTACCATACTTATAGTTTTCTTGATTATTGATACGTTCGATGAAATCTGTAATATTTTTTAATACATATTTCTTTTCATTTCCTATTTTATACTCTACGTTGATTTCATTTTCATTAAGGTAGATAGTAGGTGTTAAATCATATTGTTCATTATTAATAGAAAGTTGTAAATCTGTTTGATATTGACTTTTACTAAGATCAATGAGACGTGAGGATGTTTGTGCCAATTGTCTAAGTTGTGCTTTTCTTCTTTGTCTTTGATTTTCTTTTTCAATCTCTTTCATCTTTTCTAATTTTTCACTTTGATAATCAAAAGGAAAATCATTGATTTCTAATTCATTAAGTTTCATAATAACAGCCCCTAAATGACCACACATTGACTCCTCATCATTAAAAGGACATGAACAAGTATAAGAAACCACTTGATTATCTTTAATATCTAATGAACATTTTTGTGGATGATTAAAAACTGAAACCACTGCATCTATATGATATGTATCATCATTTATTGTAATGTGCATACTTTCAACATTATCATAATGATGATATTTTCTAGCAATCTCTAAGTTATTTTTACTTTTTACAACATCTAAATTAATATTGAATTTCAATTTCATCACCTTCTTCTAAACATTCATCTAATATTTCATGTATTTTCTTTCTTCTAGGAAATTCTTTCTTAATCATATCAACAAACTCTATTTTTGACATTCTATCTAAATCAAGAAATAATTCATAAATATGATCTTTTAGATAATAATTTCTAGTTCCCTGTCTTATATACTCTTTTATATATTCTACATAAAACATTAAATACATTTCTAAACTATACTCTCTAATCATCTCTTTTGTTGGCTCAAAGAGTTCCAAATCAAATTTTTGAAGTAAAACATAAATTAAATATTTTGCTTCATTCTTTCGTTTAAACATTAAACCTATTTCATAATCGCTATAAAAACGTCGTATTTCGTTTATAAAATTTGTAACATAGTTTTCAAATTTTACCCCATAAAATTGTTTTAAATCATCATAATACAATGGTATATTAGATGAATTATAATAACTTAAATTTGAACACATATAATTTAAATAAGCATCTTCATTTTCAGGAATAAGTAAGGAATCCAATTTTGCCTTAGTTTCTTTTTTTCTAATATTTTGTTCATGATTTTTATAATATGAACGCGCTTTGTCCACTTGTTGACGATCCACATAATAACGGATCATTTCTATAATATAATCTTCATTGTTATTATAAATTTGAATATCATCTAGATATTTTTTCATATCTAAATGATGATCATTGATAATTTTAAAATATGTATTTAATAAATCAGGTTTTCTATTATTTAAAAGCATGTCTTTAATAATATCTATTTGGTCTTCAACATCTAACAAATAAATAACAGACATCATATAACTAAAAACATTTTCATATCTTTGATATTTCATATTTTCTTTTAGCCATTGAACTGTTAATTCTTTACTATGTTCACTCGTTAATAACTTACAATACCCTTGAAACATGATATGAAGTATTTCATGACGATAATCTTTAGGATAATTAGAACTTAAGAATTCATCAATGACTTTTTGATAATTCGTAATATGAAAATTCCCTTGTTTATTTAATTGCATCATATGTTTTAAATACTTTTTAAATTCTTGATTAAATTCACGTTTTATTGTATAACTCGTACGCGATCTTCTACGAATATCTTTTAATAAAGAATTAATATCGAAGTATTGTTGTTCATCTTTAGGAAGACGCTCTTCGATTGCAAAATAAAGTGCTGCTTCATGTTTACAATGTTTTCCTTCTATCGCATAAGGACAATCACACGTAGCAGACATGACATCATAATGTTCATCTAAAGTGATTTTAGTATGATAAGCTTCATTTCCTAAAATAATTCCGGTATAGGTTTGGTTATCATATTGATTGACAGAAAAAACTCTATTTTGTTCAAAATAAGCTTTTCCTCTATTTAATATAGTCTCTGTAAAAAATGCTTTCATAGGCTTCCTCTTTTCGTATTTACTCCATTATATCAAGAAAGAAAAAAAGCACAAAACTTAATTTGTGCCTAAAATATATTGATTGATTACTTCTGCAATAGCTCCTTGATTATTTGTTGCCTTAGTGATAATATCACATTCTTTTTTCATTTCTTCAACTGTATTTTGTACACCTACACCTAGACCCGCTACTTTGATCATTGATAAATCATTAAAGTTATCACCAATTGCAATTGTATCTTTTATATCTACCCCTAACAATTCTGCAAGTTTCTTTAAACCTTGTCCCTTATTGACCCCTTGATGATTAAATTCAATATAACGATTAGATGAATAACTGACATCTACGTCACCTGTTATCTCTTTTAAATCATTTTCAATTTTCTTTAAATACTGATAATCTGTATTCATATATAAGACTTTTACAATTTCTTGTCCCTTTAAAAAATCAATATTATCATCAAAGATTTCAGTAACTTCCATTCTACCCGCTAAATAATCTTTTTCTTCTTGGACATATTTATAAGCATAAACCATATCTTTTGTATAAACATGAATACAAACATCATAACTTAAACCTCTTTTATAAAGAACACTTGCTTTTTCAAAAGAAATTCCTTCAAAGTGAAGTAACTTATTTCCTTTATTTTCAGTAATAGCTCCACCATTATAAGAAATCACATATTCATTTTCTAAATCATACAACCCTAAATCTTTGAGTGTTCCACCAACTGTATTAAAGCCTCTTCCAGTTGCTGGTACAAATTTAACACCTAATTTTTTTGCCTTTTGAATGGCTTCAATATTCTCTTTAGAAATAGTACGATCATCACTTAATAAAGTTTCATCTAAATCACATGCTATAATTTTATACATCTTTTATTCCTCCACATCCAATTCTTTATCTCTAAAATAATATTTTTGATCCTTTTCACTAATTTGCCTTATAACTTTACAAGGATTTCCATAAGCAACAACATTTTGAGGGATATCCTTTGTAACTACACTTCCTGCTCCTATGACTGTGTTATCACCAATTGTAACACCTGGAAGAATCGTAACATTAGCACCAATCCACACATTTTTACCAATATGAACATCTTGGCAATAAACATAATGATGTTCTCTTAAAATGGGTAATATCGGATGTCCTGCCGTAGCAATAACAACATTTGGAGCTATCATCGTATTATCACCAATATAAATGTTTCCATCATCAACAAAAGTCACATTTGAATTACAATAAACACCTTTACCAAAATGTACATGATGACATCCCCAATTAGCATGAACAGGTGTTTCAACTGTACATCCTTGTCCTATTTCTGCAAACATTTTCTTTAAATACTCTTGTTTTTCTTCAATTTGCGTTGGTCTTAATAAATTATAATCATATAGAAGTTCTTGATATTCTCTTTGTCCTTGATACAAACTTTCATCATCATAATGATAGGGTAACCCTTGTTCCTTTCTTTCTTTATTATTCATCATATCCCTCTTTTCTTAATTTAATTATATATTAATATCGTATTGTAATCTTTCAAATTTGCCTTTAAAAATGTTAAAATCGTATCAAAGAGAGGTGTTTCTATGAAAAATCCATTAACAATTCATTCTGATGCATCAGAGAGTTTACATTATAATATTGATGATTTTCCTTTATATACACATAAAGATTTATTATCAAATTATGATTATAAAGCTTTGATTCACTGGCATCCTGATTTAGAGTTTATTTATATTATTAAAGGTACTATGGATTATTATATCAATGGGCATATTGTAAAAGTAAATCAAGGAGATGGTATTTTTGTGAATAGTCAACGTCTTCATTATGGTTTTTCCAACGAACATCTAGAATGCACGTTTATAGCACTCGTTATATCTCCAGTTATATTTGCAAGTATATGTTCGAGTACCCAAGAATATATGAATCATAAATTTGGCTTGAAAAATACCGATTATATTCCTTTATACCGTCATGTTCCTTGGCAAAAAGAAATACTCAATACAATCATAACAATACATGATTCTATGCATAAAACATCATTTAGACCATTATTTGTGATTAGTCAAGCAATTGGTATTATTGATAAGATTGGTGAACATATCAGTGATTATAAAGAAAATAATCATAATTCAAATGATCAAGACCTTTTTCTAAAAATGACATCTTATATTTCAAATCATTACTTTGAAAATATAACGATTCAAGATTTATGTAAACATGTTGGTATTTCTAGAAATAAATGTTGTCATTTATTTCAACAGTTCACTAAAAATTCTTTTACCTATTATTTAACACATTATCGTCTTAATAAAAGTATTCATTATTTAAAGAATTCTCATCTTTCTATCTTAGAAATATCTCAACTATGTGGTTTTTCTAGTTCAAGTTATTTTACAAGTGTTTTTAAAAAAGAAAATGGTTTTTCACCTAAAGAAATAAGAAAAAAATAATTTATATATGTAGTTGTAAATTTCTATGTTATTTTTAATAAGGGTGATGATATGAAAACGCGTATTTACGAAATTATAGAAGTTTCTAAAGAAGATGACGTAGCTAGTCATATTTATGACTTATTTATGATGATTACAATATTTATCAGTATTATTCCTCTTGCTTTTAAGCAAGAAACACAGTTATTTACAACACTTGATTTAATAACTGTCATTATTTTTATTATTGATTATTTATTAAGGTGGTCTACTGCTGATTTAAAATATGAAGACAAAAGCTTTATTTCTTACATAAAATATCCTTTCTCATTTATGGCCATTATTGATTTATTATCAATTCTACCTTCAATCAATATTATAAATAAAGGGTTTAAAGCACTTAAAACAATTCGTCTAATTCGTACATTCCGTGTCTTAAGAATCTTTAAAAGTTTTCGTTATTCGAAAAATATACAACTTATTATTCAAGTCGGAAAAAATTCAAAAAACGCCTTAATTGCTGTGATTTATTTAGCAGTTGGTTATATTCTTGTTTGTGCACTTATTATTTTTAATGTTGAACCAGATAGTTTTAATACTTTCTTTGATGCCGTTTATTGGGCGACCATTTCTCTTACAACAGTTGGTTATGGAGATATTTATCCTGTAACAACGTTAGGGAGAATAATTACGATGGTTTCCTCCTTTATGGGAATTGCGATTGTCGCCTTACCTGCAGGGATTATTACTGCTGGCTATATGAAAGAAATAGAGTCAGATTAAAATCTGACTCTATCCATTGAATGATCATCATTTGCATTTTGCATAATAAAGAATGTATACATATGATAAGGACATTCTTTTAAACCAAATAACATCGCATAAATATTTTCATCTTCTGTTATTCCTTTATAAGTCTTTAAATACTTTTTATAACCTAGTAGATTTTCTAAATCATGATAGATTTCTAAACTATATCTTCCATCTACAAGTTTATTTTCTTGTTTAAGCTTATTTTGCATATCTTTCAGATATGCTTTTTTCCATTGAACAACCTTATCAAAATCTACTTCCATCCATTTTCTAATGACTTCATTTTCTACAATGCAATCTATCTCTAAACAATAAAGCATTTGAAATAATCGATCTTCAACACTGTTATTTGTATAAGCTTTATTAAAATGAATATTTAATTCTCCATCAATATCCTCTAATGTAACTTCTCCTTGTTTTTCCCATTTTTTTAAACATGCATAAACAAGAATAAATTCATCTTGAGGAAGTTCATTTATTAATGAAAGTAAATATGTTGCATATTGTAAATTTTGTGGTTTTTTATTATTAGGATTTATTTTTTTATAATTTAATATATGTTTTTTATGATCTTGATATGGGATATTTGGAAAATGTGTTTTAGGTCTTTTTTTATAAAAGTAATAAAGCATCAATAAAATCATTGCAAAAATAATAAGAAATTCCATAAGACCATCTCCTTTATCTTATTGTATCAAAAAAAGCCCAATAAATGGGCTCTATTCATCATAAAATACAAATTCTTGGTATTTTCTTACAAGTATCGTAAGAGCAATTCCTACAGCGTTCATGGAGATGATTTTTTCGTCATCTAATGGAAATTCTGTGACGTCATAATAAAGTTGATACGTTGAACTTTCGGTAAGAAAATTTTTCCCTAATTGTGTAATGGATAAAATGGGAATATTTTTCATATTCAAGCCATTAACAGTTTGTCTAATACCTGGTGTATTTCCTGAATAAGAAATAATGATTGCACAAT
>OLSE01002262.1_pt1 | contig 11647 bp, 7 predicted proteins | sample 1673191 | NCBI WGS metagenome assembly OLSE01 (sample SAMEA3136764, study PRJEB25190) | human gut metagenome | biome: human gut; feature: human-associated habitat; material: faeces | place: Austria | collected 2013
CAGAATAACCGATACTTTCAATTACTTGTGTTCGTAAAAAAGACCATTCTGACAACATTCTACGTGGAATTTTATCAATATTTGTTCTGGAGTTCATTACCATTTCAAGATATTTGATAGGTAATAATTTTTCAGGGTCCCTTAAAATAATTTGTTGAGATCTTAATAAATCCAACATTTCTTCCATTATTTCATTTTGATTACTTGATTCTTTCTGTGGATAATTTGATATATCATCTTCAATTGATTTTAACTCTTTGTCTATTTTAGGCCAGGAAAGTTCAAACATTTTTTCTAGCCTAGTTTCTTCTAAACCTTTTTCTCCCAAACCTTTATTCATAGTTTTAAATAGTTTAAAAATATCATCTCTATCAACATTTGTCATTTGAAATTGCAAAATTGGGCTATTTGATATCTCTGAAGGTTTCAAATCAAATAAAAAGGGACATACTTTAACCTTATCCAATGCTTTAGACAATGCACCTGCCTCAAAGTTAAGCCATTGTGATTCTAAATTATCTTTAGTTACACATAATATACCAAAATCCGCATCTGATAATTCTTTAGCAATATCAGAACTCCATCTTGCACCCTTATCAATATCTTCTGTAGAAAAATAAGGTTGGATATCTTGAATGACACAAGGTATCCAATCCTTTAATATTTTGGCTACCTTTAAACTTTTATCTCCAGACCAACTAATAAAAACTTTCATTTTATCACCAACCAACATCATACTTTACTCCTATATTAACATATTTTTCCAATAAAGTCAATAATTATTATAAATATTATATTATATGTTTATTTTTATATTTATAACAATTATTTTTGCTGAAAATACCAACTACCGCTCTATTTGACGGTGGTGTTATATTTATACTGCCGGTTTTACCGTTTCGGCAGGGACGTCGGCCGTAGCATCAGCTACCTGGACAAGAGTTTCGGATACAGGGGCATTGGCTGAAACCGGACTTTTGGAAACGGCTGCCTCTTCGTTTTTCTGGACAGGAACAACAGCCGCGGCCACTTTTTCTTTCTTGTCAATACGAGTCCGTCTTTTACGTTCGGGCTGTTCTGGAGCTTCCGGAGCGACCTCTTCTACCGAAGCTTCAACGGGTGTGGCGGGAGCAGCGACTTTCGTTTTGGCATCAGCTTTTGCGCCTTTCGGAGCCGCAGCTTTTGTTTTCTTAGCCTTAGTCTGCCTTTCTGCTTTCTTTGCTTCCTTTTCTTTCTCCTTTTCAGCCTGGATGCCGGCGTATGAAATGGCCTGTTCGTCAAGAATTCTGTATACAAGTTCCTCTTTCTTAAGGGAACTTACTTTTTTAATACCTAACTCTTCCGCTATACTTTGCAACTCAGGAAGGAGTTTTTCATTTAGTTCTAGAATGTTATATTTTTGCATAATGCGAAGTGAATAATAAAAACGACGTACTTACACGACCGGACACGGCACGCGTACAACGCAATCATTGTATCTTTTATAATTTGATAATTAATAATTTCATGTGAAAACCGGATTGTTGAGCTAATTTGAATCATTAGTAACACATCTGCGGAGTAAATCTTTGCAAATGTAATAATATTTTCAGTTACTCTCGCTTTTTGTCGGAAAAAAATTCACAACTAACACACTTTTAGTTGTTTTGTCCAGGCAAAAACGATTATCGGAACGTTCTCCTACAATCCAGATAACAGCGCCTCCGCTGCATAAAAGCCACGTCCGTTCCTTATCTAAACGGCTGAATTTATGATCCGAGAAATAATCGCTTAATTTCTTCCGCCCTTTCATGCCAAAAGGAATAAACCAATCTCCTTCTTTCCATGTACGCAGGGTAAGCGGAAAAGTCAGTTTGTCGTAATCGAAATAAGCGATATTTTTATCTTTCCGGATATGGAAATCTTCCTTAATAACAATCTTCTCGAAAGAAAGTTCGACAGGACCGGACCAAACTTTCTCGCCACCGGTCAGTGTATATTCACGGACTTCTTCTTTTACAAGGGGAGATAACAATAAATAGTCCCGATCTTTTATCAACCGGTGCGTAGAAGAGAAAAAGGTTTTGCCCGATTCTTTCGTCAGGGACAAATAAACATCCTCCGCCACCGGACGAGTAAAGCCATAGGTTTTGAGTAACTCGTATAAAATAGCATCGGGCGACGGGTAACGCATCAAGGCGGCAATCGAAAGGCGGTCCCCTTGCTCGACCACAGCATTCCTCGCCTCTTCCACCACATGCAGATAAACGGCTTCGGCTGCCGACAGATGTTCGGACGTACGGGCGATCGCATCCTTCACGGAAGGATTGATTTCCTCCAGAAGCGGAAGGACACGCAGGCGGATAAAATTGCGCGTATAAGCATCGGAAAGGTTGGTACTGTCGGTCACATACGTCAAACCGCGTCCGGCAAGCCACTCCAAGATATCCTCACGGCTCACGGCAAGCAAAGGGCGCACCACGAAACCGTTCCTCGGACGAATCCCGCTCATTCCCCTGATGCCGGTCCCACGTACCAGATTCATCAAAAGCGTTTCCACACTGTCGTCACGATGATGAGCCACAGCGACAGCCTGCGCCCCGGTTGCAGCCCGTTGCTCTTCGAACCAGCCATAGCGCAACTCGCGGGCAGCCATTTCAATGGAGAGATGCCGGTCGGCTGCATATTTCCGGGTATCGAAGTCCGTCATCAGGAAAGGGACATCCAGTTTTCGGGCATACTCCCTTACAAACTGTTCGTCACGCAGGGATTCGTCTCCCCGCAAATGAAAATTACAATGCGCCGCAATACAGGAATAGCCCGACTCCACCAAAATGGTGAGTAGGGCTATTGAATCTGCTCCGCCACTTACACCGACCAGAACCGGACGGTTTTCCGTAAGCAACCGATATTTCTCTATATATGCACGGACAACGTCGCGCATCCGATTATTCTTCTATGCCTGCCAATTCAGGGTCGATCATGATACGACCACAGTATTCGCAAACGATCACTTTCTTACGCAACTTGATATCCAACTGTTTCTGGGGCGGAATCTTGTTGAAACAACCACCGCAGGCACCACGCTGTACATATACGACAGCCAAGCCGTTACGTGCCCCCTTGCGGATACGTTTGAAAGCAGTCAAGAGGCGCGGTTCGATATTCGCTTCCAGTTTCTTTGCTTTTTCGCGCAGTTTCTCTTCGTCCTGCTTGGTTTCGGAAATGATCTGCTCCAGTTCGCCCTGCTTTTGAACCAAATCAGCCTTACGGCCTTCCAGTCTTTCGGACAGTTCGGCGATCTCTTCCTTCTTACGGTTGATCGCTTCACCGAATTCACGAATCTTCTTTTCAGAGAACTCGATTTCAAGTCCCTGGAATTCTATTTCTTTTGACAAGTTGTCGAACTCACGGTTGTTACGCACGTTATCCAACTGCGCTTTATATTTTTCAATCAGACCGGTTGACTCCGTAATCTTATGTTTCTGTTCTACAACAGCATTCTCAAAGTCTTTAATTTCTGACTGATAGTTCTGAAGACGTGTTTCCAGACCAGCGATCTCATCTTCCAGGTCCTGTACTTCCAAGGGAAGTTCGCCGCGAAGTGTCTTGATCTTATCAATTTCAGTCATCATCGTCTGAAGCTGATACAGCGTAGAAAGCTTTTCTTCAACTGTAATCTCTTTTTCAGCTGATTGTTTATCTGTAGCCATTCTATAAATATTTTACCGGGTTTGAATTAACATTCGAAAAATGTACCGCAAAGGTAGGGAATTTTTTCGATATTATGTTATAAAAGATATCTTTTGTACAGACTTCACTTTCATAATGACCAATAACCGCCAGCAGAATCCGGTCTTCCACATCGTAAAAGTCATTATATTTAGCCTCCCCCGTAATGAAAACGTCCGCACCGTAACTGATTGCGTCTTTGATCAGGAAAGCGCCGCTCCCCCCGCATAAAGCGACTTCGCGTATCGGCTTGCCGGTCAGGGCGGAATGCTTCACGCACCCCACCTGGAACAGTTCCTTGATCCGTTGCAGGAAGCCCAATTCACTCTCTTCTTCGGGCAACTCTCCGACTACCCCCGAACCGACCTGGTTCCAGGCATTATCCAAAGGATAGAAATCGAATACCGGTTCTTCATAAGGATGGACGGAAAGCAACGCACGCGTCACCGTCGACTTACGGAAAGCGGGCAATATCGTTTCGATACGGATTTCCGACTCCACATGCAACTCGCCTATTTCGCCACAGAACGGGTTCGTCCCTTCGCCGGCACGGAAAGTCCCGCTCCCCGGCAGGCTGAAGCTACAGGAATCATAGCCGCCTATCGCTCCGGCTCCCGCATTGAACAAGGTCGTCCTCACCAAATCGGCATAGGCCTCCGGCACGAAAGTGACCAGCTTCAGCAAAGCACCTTTCTGGGGGCTCAGGACACGGACATTTTCCAGCCCGATCAGTTCCGCCAGACGGAAGTTCACGCCTCCCGCCGCATTATCGAGATTGGTATGGGCGGCATAGATCACCAAGTCATACTTGCAGGCCTTCATCATGCACCGCTCGATATAGGTCGAACCGGTCAGGGATTTGAAGGCTTTAAAGGCCAAAGGATGATGAGAGACAATCAGATTACACCCCATCTCTATCGCCTCGTCCACCACCTCTTCGGTGACGTCGAGGCAAAGAAGCGCACCGGTAGCCGGCTGATTCACATCGCCTACCTGCACACCTGCATTGTCAAAGCTCTCCTGCAATGGCAACGGAGCGTATTGTTCGATTTCTTTCAGTATATCCTTAACCCTTAACATAATCAATAATTTATAAATAAATCAATTTGCCAATAGGCCAGTGAACCATTCACCAGCATACCGGCAAATCGACCTATCGGTATATTACTCCTTAATATCTACTTTCAGGCATAATTCTTCCAACTGCGAATCATCCAGTTGTCCGGGCGCATCCAGCATGACATCGCGACCGGAGTTGTTTTTCGGGAACGCGATACAGTCACGGATAGAATCGAGGCCGGCAAACAAAGAGACCCAACGGTCCAGACCGTAAGCCAGACCACCGTGAGGAGGCGCACCATATTTGAAGGCATTCATCAGGAAGCCGAAACGCTCCTGTGCCTTTTCTTCGGTGAAGCCCAGCAACTGGAACATCTTATCCTGCAACTTGCTGTCGTGGATACGGATGGAACCGCCACCCACTTCGACACCATTGATCACCATGTCGTATGCATTCGCACGGACGGCTCCCGTATCGCTGTCCAGCAAAGGAATATCTTCGGGTTTGGGAGAAGTAAACGGATGGTGCATTGCATAGAAGCGCTGGTCTTCTTCGCTCCACTCGAACAGCGGGAAGTCGATCACCCACAGGCAGGCGAACTTGTTCTTGTCACGCAAACCCAACTGACCGGCCACTTCCAGACGCAATTCGCAAAGTTGTTTGCGCGTCTTCATCGCATCGTCGCCGGAAAGGATCAGAATCAGGTCGCCCGGTTTTGCGCCGAAGGCCTCTTTCATCTGCTGCAATACTTCCTGGGTATAGAATTTATCCACGCTCGACTTCACATTGCCGTCTGCCTCCACACGGGCATATACCATGCCCTTTGCACCGATCTGCGGACGTTTCACAAACTCGGTCAGCGCATCCAGCTGCTTGCGCGTATAAGAAGCCGCCCCTTCCGCACAGATACCGCCGACATAAGCAGCATTATCGAATACGGAGAAACCGTGTCCCTTCATGATGTCCATCAGTTCGACGAACTTCATATCGAAACGCAGGTCCGGCTTGTCGCTTCCGTAATATTTCATGGCATCGTGCCAACTGATACGCGGGAAAGCTTCTTTTATATCGATGCCCCGGATCACCTTGAACAGATGCTTGGCCATTCCTTCGAAAATGTTCAGCACGTCTTCCTGTTCCACAAAGCTCATTTCGCAGTCGATCTGTGTAAATTCGGGCTGGCGGTCCGCACGCAGGTCTTCGTCACGGAAACATTTCACGATCTGGAAATAACGGTCGAAACCGGAAACCATCAACAACTGCTTCAACGTCTGCGGAGACTGAGGCAAAGCGTAGAACTGTCCGGGATTCATACGGGAAGGCACGACAAAGTCACGCGCCCCCTCAGGCGTCGAGTTTACCAGCACCGGAGTTTCGACTTCCAGGAATCCTTGCTTGTCCAGATAGTTACGCACCTCGAAAGCCATACGATGACGCAGTTCCAGGTTCTTGCGGACGGCGTTGCGGCGCAAATCCAGATAACGGTATTTCATACGCAGGTCGTCCCCCCCGTCCGTATCGTCTTCAATCGTGAAAGGAGGAGTCACGGCAGCATTCAGGACATTCAGTTCCGAAACGATGATTTCGATCTCACCGGTAGGGATATTCGGGTTTTTGCTGGAACGTTCGCGAACGGTTCCCGTCACCTGGATAACATATTCGCGTCCCAGCTTATTTGCTTTCTCACAAAGAGCGGCATCCACTTCCTGGTTAAACACCAATTGCGTAATACCGTAACGGTCGCGGATATCCACGAACGTCATGCCACCCATCTTACGGGTTTTCTGTACCCAGCCGGCCAGCGTAATCACCAAGCCTTCATCGGCAAGGCGCAGGTCGCCACATGTTCTTGTTCTATACATTATATAATATGGATTAAACTGTTTTTCTTTTTTACGTGTGCAAAGATAATAATTTATAGGTCTCAAGAATATTTGAAATGGCATTTAAACGTTGAAAAGTCGTTTCTAATTTTCTTGAAGCCATTTTTCAATGGTGAAACCCATCTCCATTTTTCTTGAAACGGTTTTTCACCATTAAAAAGGCACTTCAAGAAATATTGAAACGGAGATTCAATAGTGAAAAACGGCTTCAAGAAAATTTGAAACCGTTTTTCAACGTTTAAATGCCATTTCAAATAAAATTGAGAGGGGAAATCAATGCTTGTTTTCCAGCGTGAAGCGCAATGTCCCGGCATTCACCAGTTCGTCTTGCGAAATCGTATACCCTTTCAGCTTCTTCCCGCCGGCTGTCACCTCTTTGATATAAATATCTTCCGGGGTTTTGCGGGCGGACTCGATCACCAATTCGCCTTTCGGATAGAACTTCTCGTCCAGCCGGATCGTCACCTTGTTGAAGGTCGGAGAAGTCACAACATAATCCAGGTCACCGGGACAGGCCGGATAGAATCCCATCATCGAGAAGATCGCCCAGGTAGACATCGTACCCGTATCGTCGTTACCCGGAAGCCCGTTCGGGGCATTGTGATAATATTTGCCCAACAGTTCGCAGACCAGCTTCTGCGTACGCCAAGCCTCTCCCTTGAAATAGCTGAAGAGGTACGGATAGGCGATATCCGGCTCGTTTGCCATATCGTAGTACCCTTTGTCGAAGACCATCTGCAACTTATCGACAAACTTCTTCTGACCGCCCATCAGTTTGGCAAGGCCTTTGATGTCATGGGGGACATAGAACGTGTAGTTCCAGGCGTTTCCTTCATGGAAACCGGGGCTCGGCTCGAAGTTCTCCCCCTGTTTCGGATCGAAAGGGGAATAGAACGTGCCGTCGGGCAGGATGGGACGAAGCGTACCGAACTCCTTGCAATAGTAATGCTTATACCCCATAGCCCGCTCACGAAACAGCTTAGCGTCTTCCTTCTTTCCCAACGCATCTGCCAACAACGAGAGATTCCAGTCGGCGATATAATATTCCAAGGCATGCGAAACCGAATTATCATACTGTTCGCGCAAGGGGACGTAGCCTTTGCTCATATAGTCGTTATTGTCCGGGCGGAGCAGGTTGAACTCTCCGGGAGTAGTAGCGCCCTTGCACATCCCTTCGTAGGCAGTCTCGATATCGTAATCGCGCAAACCGCGCATATAAGCATCCACGATATAAGGGATAGACGGATCGCCTTCCATCGTCAGTGTCTCGCGTCCGTACAGTTCCCACTTCGGAAGCCATCCGCTTTCCTTGTACATGTCGATCATGGTGCGGATGATGTCGAGCTGTTTTTCGGGATAGAGCAATGTCATCAATGTGCTGACATTGCGGTAGGTGTCCCAGAGCGAAAAGACCGTATAGCGGTTTCCGGTAGTATGGCCGACTTTCAGGCTTTCCATCATCGGATATTCGCCATTCACGTCCTGGATGATGTTCGGATGGATCAGCAGGTGGTACATGGCGGTATAGAAAATCGTCTTATCGTCGTTCGTCCCGCCTTCCACCATCACACGCGACAGATCGTCGTTCCACATCTTGCCGGCTGCCGCACGCACTTTGTCGAAATTGAAATCCGGCTGTTCGGTGTTCATATTCAGGCGGGCATTTTCGATGCTGACAAACGAGACACCCATCTTTACTTCGATCACTTCGTCTTCTTCGGTATCATACTTGAACCAGACGCCGATGTCGTCACCGCTCATCTCACGGTCGTACTTCGTGTACAATTTATATTTGCCGGAATAGGCATCCCATTCGGCCTCCACTCCCTTCATCTCGCGTTGTTTCTTCCAGTAACCGGCCTGCTTGGGGGCTTTGCTGAGCTTCATCACGAAATAGATCGGGAAAACAGCCTGCGGGTTATAGCAGAACGTACCGAGCAACTTGCTTCCCTCTATCTCCGTATCGCTCACCATACGAACGGTCGCACCGGTTTCATTCGTCAGCCCCTCACCCAAATTCAAGAGGATATTCCCCTGCCCTTTCGGGAAAGTAAAACGTGTCAGGCCGGTACGCATGGAGGCGGTAGCTTCCGTCTTGATGTTATATTTCGTCAGGATATTACTGTAATAGCCGGGATGGGCCACCTCGTTCTTATATTCACTACCGTATTCGTGGTAATCCACATTCAGCTCCCCGGAGGTAGGCATCAGCAACAGGCTTCCCATCTCCGGACAACCGACACCGCTCAGATTGACGTGCGCATAACCGGTGAAGAAATTATTATCCGCCGAATAAGGCGTGGACCACCACTGGCTGTCCTTATCAAACTTATTACTTTTCGACCCCATCACATTGAAGGGGGTAACACTCATCATTCCCTGGGGGCAAATCGCACCGGGATTGGTCGTCCCGTAGTTGCTTGTCCCGATAAACGGGTTCACATAATCTACCGGCTGTTGCGCAGAAACCAGCAAAGAACAGCAACTCAATAGAAAAGAAAACAACACCATCTTCATAACACCAACTCTTATTTTTTAATTCTTAATTCTTAATTTTTAATTCACCAAACAACTATCTCATCCGCAAAAATAAAACCGGGATTCGCCCTCGGCGCTTTCAAACGGATATAACGGGTTTTCCAGTTACCGTCGAACGTATATTCTTGGAACAGGAGGTCCGGATCATCAGCCGGAACCGTTGTCGGAACAATCCCGCGGGAAATAAAGTTTTCACCATCTTCCGAAGTCAACAACTCCACTTGTCCGGGCTGGAACACCCCCGGACCGATCAATTGCATGAAACGAATGGACACTTTATGGATATCCGTATCCTCTTCCATATCGATCACACAGTCCAGGTCATCCAAATAACCTTGCCAACGTCCGTCCAGATAAGTCAGACCGCCCCGATAGCCGTCCAACAGGGCGTTCGTTCCTCCGGCCATATAGCCTTCGTAGAGCTTACTATTATAATGTATAGGCTTATTGATGGCCCGATGATAATCCACTTTCTTTTCCGTCGGTGTCCCCTGAAGCACACCGTCCCGGAAAATAGCGGCTTTGATATGGGCGGAATCTTGCACGGTTATCGGCCCGGCATAAAGGGCGGAAGATGCCACCGGAACGGAACCGTCCGTCGTGTAGCGAATTTCCGCCGGATATTTCTCGGCATCCAGTATGACTTCTATCTCTCTGCCTGCCGTATCGACCTGCATGGTCACTTCCAATTCGTCCGAAAGGGTAAAAGTACGGATCCCCATTCCCTGCAATTTGGAAATATGCGCATTCATGCGAGGTTTGAAATCCTCCCATGTCCGTAATTCCTGCGACGTCCATCCGATCTCGGCCACGGCAAGGGCACGCGGGAACATCATATATTCCAGATGTTCGGGTGTCTGGATATATTCGGTCCAGGTATTGGCCTGCACCCCCAAAATATGCCGGCATTCCTCTACCGTCAACGAATCCGCCGGGACGGGATCATAGCTATACACTTTCTTTATCGGCGTATAGCCGCCGATGGCATACGGCTGTGTCTTCGGATCGGCCTGATAGAAATCCAAATACATGTAGTTGCCGGGCGTCATCACTACATCATGTCCCATACGGGCGGCTTTAATTCCACCGTCCTCTCCACGCCACGACATAACGGTCGCCTCCGGAGCCAGGCCGCCTTCCAGAATCTCATCCCAACCGATCAGCCTACGATCCTTCGAATTCAGAAATTCTTCAGCCCGATGAATCATATAACTCTGAAGTTCGTCCACGCTCTTCATTCCGTTTTTCTTCATCAAAGCCTGGCATTTCGGGCATTTCTTCCAAGCAGACTTCCCAGCTTCATCGCCACCGACATGGATATATTCGGACGGGAAAAGATCGATCACCTCCGCCAATACGTCTTCCATGAATGTAAACGACTGCTCGTTACCGATACAAAAATCGCCGTTCTGGTAAGGCTTTCCCGAACAGCTCAGTTCAGGATAGGCCATCAGGACCTCTTCCGAATGCCCCGGAAATTCGATCTCCGGTATTATGTTTATATGTTTGGAAGCCGCATGTTTCACGATCTCCCGGATGTCCTCCTTCGTATAGTAACCGCCGTAAGCACCCGGCGTCCCTTCCGGCAGATACTTACGGTCGCGACCATCCCACCACTTCCGCCAATCAGATTCGGTGCGGAAGGCCGTTTCAGAAGTAAGTTTCGGATATTTGTCTATCTCGATACGCCATCCTCCGGCATCCGTCAGATGCATATGCAAGGTGTTCAACTTGTAAAAAGACATCACATCCAGCAATTTCATCACTTCCTCTTTGGAGAAGAAATGACGGGATACATCCAGATGCAATCCCCGATACCCAAAACGAGGATTATCCCGGATCGAAACACATGGGACCTCTCCTCCAGCATAGAGTTGGCGTAACGTCTGCATCCCATAGAACAGACCGTCCGGCGAACCGGCACGCAGGTCGATTCCTCCCGGCGTCACATCCAACTGATAACCTTCCGGGTTACCGGACCAGGCTTCATCGATCACTGTTTTGATATTCCGGGAAGATTGCCCGCCAAATAACGCGAGACTATCGACCGTGAAAGTTCCTCCGGTCATTGTCATCTGTTCCGGTTTGGGAATAAGATTGACCTGCCGGACTTCCTCCGGAGAGCAGGCAATCAATAGCAACGAGCAAGCGGCAGCCAGCCCGGTTACACAATTGCGAGACTGTTTTGGCAGTAACATAAATATTTAGTTTAGTGTGTTTAATTCTTGGAGGGTAAATATACGAAGAAAAAACGGACAAGCTCCTATTTCAAACAAAAAGCGATGCTTTAGCTCCCCTAACCCATAGCGTTACACCGTCTAAAACTATGCTTGACGGGGCACAAAAAAAAAGAGGATATGCCTGTTCTGACATATCCTCCTATGTAAAGAAAGCCGCACCGTAGATATGAACAAACTCCGTATGACAGGATTTGAGTGCTTTGCCACCTTTGTAA
>OLSE01002271.1_pt1 | contig 11594 bp, 9 predicted proteins | sample 1673191 | NCBI WGS metagenome assembly OLSE01 (sample SAMEA3136764, study PRJEB25190) | human gut metagenome | biome: human gut; feature: human-associated habitat; material: faeces | place: Austria | collected 2013
CTATTCGGGCAGCGCGGCAGTGGTCTATCTGGCGGCGTACCCCATCCTGAACCAGCTGTTCGGCGTGAGCCTGCTGGTGCTGGGCATCTACCTGCCCATGCTGGTGGTGGAGCCGCTGCTGACCTACCGCTTTGGCCGTGTGCAGGAGACGATGAAAAAGGCCGTCTCCAAGGGCATCCGCATCACCATCGGCTACGGCCTGCTGCTGCTTTTGCTGGGCTGCGTGCGCGAGTGGCTGAGCGCCGGCACGGTGTTCGGCCATGTGCTGAGCCGTCCCGTCCTGCCCATGGCCGGTATGCCGGCAGGCGGCTTCATCGTGCTGGGCGTGCTGTGTGCCGTCTGGCGCACGCTGGCCAAGAAGCACAAAAACTATCTGACATCGGAGGCCCGCGGCCTCATGGCGGTCTACCGCCAGAAAGAGGGGGAGCCTGAGGATGAATGATGTGATGCAGGCCGTCGGCGTATTTTTCAGCTACGCCGTGCTGGCCGTCTTTGCACAGAACGCGGTGTTCACCCGGGGCCTCGGTGTGTCCCGCCTCGTCCAGCTGGTGGGCGACGAGCGCACCAGCAGCGGGTGGTTCGCCCTGCTGCTCTGTGTCACGCAGGTGCTGGTGGCTCCGCTGGCGTTCTATGCGGGCGGCTTTGTCGCCGCCCAGCCCAACCCCGCCCAGCTCCGTCCGCTGGTCTTTCTGGCCTGCGTGGCGGTGGTGAGCCTGTTTGAATTTATCGTGCTCTGGGCCGCACGGGGCAAGCGCCACGGCGGTCAGCTGCTCCGCATCCTGCCGCTGGCGGCGGTCAACAGCGGCGTGCTGGGTACGGTGCTGGTGGAGCGCACCCAGAGCTTTACGCTGGAGCAGAGCATGGGCTTCGGCCTCGGCAGCGGCCTGGGCTATCTGCTGGCCGTCATGCTGGTGACGGAGGCTGACCGCCGTCTGCGCAGCGAGGCCATCCCGGAGGCGTTCCGGGGCCTGCCCATCACGCTCATCTACATCGGCGTGCTGGCGCTGGCCATCTATGGTTTTACGGGCCACTCGGTGATCCTGTGAGGAGTGCAGGAGAAAGGGACGATCATGGCAAAGTATAAAAAGGTCAAGCGGTATCACCGCAGTTTTTACAGCCCCGGCATGTGGGTGAAGAAGGCCGTCGGCATCATCGTGCTGGTGGCCGTGGTGCTGGTCGTGGGCTGGCTGGCCGCGCCCCATGTGCTGGACTGGGCCACCCACACCTGGTACACCGTGGTGCGCAACCGTGACCTCTCGGCTTCGTCTGAGACGACAGCCTCCAGTGCGGCCGCTTCGTCGGAAGCGACGGCAGAGCCTGCCGCTTCCTCGGAGGTGCGGGCGGACTCGGAGCCGGAACCGGCTGCACCCGCAGGCGTCATCATCGAGGGCAGCTGGGGCGTTCTGGACACGGCTGCGGCAAAGGACGAAGCTTCCCTGCGTGCCGCCGCCCGGCAGCTGGCCCAGCAGGGCGCGGCCTACGCCGTCGTCACCCTGAAGGACAGTGCCGGAAATATCCTGTATCCCTCTCAGGTGGCTGCTGCAGCAGGCAGCATCGAGGGGGCGTCCCTTGACCCGGCCCTCATCGCCTCGGTGCTCAAGGAGAACGGCCTTGTGCCGGTGGCAAAACTGGCGGCCTTCCGCGACCCCATCGCGGCCCGCACCGACCGCAATATGGCCATCGGCTACACCGGGCAGGCTTACCTCTGGCTGGATAATAAGGCGTCCGCCGGCGGCAGCCCCTGGCTCAACCCCTATTCCGACGAGGCCGTCCGGTTCATCGGCGACCTCATCGGCGAGGTGCAGAGCATGGGCTTTGACCATGTGCTGCTGGAGAATGTCCAGTTCCCCTCTGCCCAGAACGGCAAACAGGACTTCGGCTCCACCGACGGGCGCGACCGCAGCGCCCAGCTGGCTGCGGACATCGCCGCATGGGATGCCCGCTTTGAGGGCAGTGTGACCCTGTGGTACGGTTACTCGCTGGGTCAGGTGACGGAGGGCGCTTCCACCGTGGGCGGCTCCGCGACGGCGCTGGGCGTCAGGAATCTCGTGGTCGAAGTCCCCGCAAAGCAGACCATGGACGACACCGCCCGCAGCGAGCTGCGGGACACCCTGTCGGCTTCCGGCGTGGAGCATGCCGTGTTCTGGGACGATGCAGCGGGCATTTTCCAGTGAGAACGCTCCATTTGCTGTTGGTGATTTATGTGAGAGTGAGGAATGTGTTATGAAAACTGCATCCTGCTTTGGCCCGGCCCACATCCTGCTGCCCGGGGAGAATATCCCTCTGGAAAAGTGGGGCTGCGTGGCCTGTGACCAGTTTACCAGCGACCGCGCCTACTGGGAGCAGGCAGACGCCGCTGTGGGCGGCTGTCCCAGCACCCTGCGGCTCATCCTGCCGGAAGTCTACCTCGAGGATAAAGACGCGGCCCAGCGGGTGGAGAACATCCACGCCGCCATGGACGAGTACAGCCGCGACGTGCTGACCCGCGCCGTGGACGGCTTTGTCTACGTCGAGCGCACCGAGCAGAGCGGCCGGGTGCGTCAGGGCCTCGTGGGCAAGATCGACCTCGAGGCTTACAGCTACGAGAAGGGCGCCCGCCCGGCCATCCGGCCCAGCGAGCGCACCGTCACCGAGCGCATCCCGCCCCGCATGGCCGTGCGCCGGGGTGCAGCGCTGGAAACGCCCCATGTCATGATGCTGGCCGACGACCCCGGCTGCACCCTCGTCGAGCCCATCGGCGCGCGAAAGAGCGAGCTGAAAAAGCTGTACGAGGGCGAGCTGATGCAGGGCGGCGGCCACATTGCAGGCTGGGCCGTGGAAGACCCTGCGATGCTGGCGCAGATCGACACTGCACTGGCTGCACTGGGCAGCCAGGAGGCTTTCGACGCCAGGTATCCCCAGGCCAGGGGCGCAAAGCCCCTGACGCTGGCTGTGGGCGACGGCAACCATTCGCTGGCCGCAGCCAAAGCCTGCTGGGAGGAGCTGAAAGCCACCCTGACCCCTGAGGAGCGGGAAAGCCATCCCGCCCGCTGGTGCCTGGCTGAGGTGTGCAACGTCCATTCGCCTGCCATCGAGATCGAGCCCATCCACCGCGTCCTCTTCAATGTGGACTGCGGCGCGGTGCTGCTGGCCCTCATCGCGTGGAGCGACTCCAACATGGCCGGCATCTGCTTCGGCGACTCGAAGCAGCAGGCCTTCACGCTGGCCGGCCCCCATGTGTCCAACGTCCTCAGCTTCGAGGACCCCGTCGCCCCGCTGACCGTCGGCACGGTGGACGAATTTATCGAATACTTTATGGCCCGCCACAGCGAGGCCCGGGTGGATTACGTCCACGACGAGCCCGCCGTCCGCGCCCTGACCAGACAGGGCGGCGTGGCCTTCCTGCTGCCGCCCTTCGAGAAGAGCGATCTGTTCAAAGGCATCGTGATGGGCGGCGTGCTGCCCCGCAAGACCTTCAGCATGGGCCATGCGGAGGAAAAGCGGTATTACATCGAGTGCCGCAGAATCAAAGAATGACCAAGGAGAACCATGACTTTTAACGATTTGAAACTGTCCGCCCCCCTGCTCAAGGCTGTAAGCGAGGCAGGCTATGAGACCCCCTCGCCCATCCAGGCTTCGGCCATCCCGCCGGTGCTGGAAGGGCGCGATCTGATGGGCTGCGCCCAGACCGGCACCGGCAAGACTGCTGCCTTTGCGCTGCCCATGCTCGACCGGCTGAGCGCCTCCGCCCCCCGCAGGAAGGGCGCTGTCCGCGCCCTCATCCTTACCCCCACCCGTGAGCTGGCTCTCCAGATCGGCGAGAGCTTTGACGCCTACGGCAAGTACCTCAAACTGCGCAGCACCGTCATCTTCGGCGGCGTGGGCCAGGCCCCGCAGGTGGAGGCCATCCGAAAGGGCGTGGACATCCTCATTGCCTGCCCGGGCCGTCTGAACGACCTCATCGGACAGGGCCATATCGACCTGTCGAACCTCGAGGTCTTTGTGCTGGACGAGGCCGACCGGATGCTGGACATGGGCTTTGTGCATGACGTGAAGAAGGTCATCGCAAAGCTGCCCGCAAAGCGCCAGAACCTGATGTTCAGCGCCACCATGCCCAAAGAGATCGAGCAGCTGGCCGCAGGCATCCTGCACGACCCCGCCTTCGTGAAGGTGGACCCCGTGTCCAGCACGGTGGAGCGCATCGACCAGAGCCTGTATTTCGTCGAGAAGGGCAACAAGAAGTTCCTGCTGCCCTGGCTCATCAAGAACCTGCCCCCGCCGGTGCAGAATGCGCTGGTGTTCAGCCGCACCAAGCACGGCGCGGATAAGATCGCCCGCGATCTGACCAAGCAGGGCATCACCGCCGCTGCGATCCACGGCAACAAGAGCCAGACCGCCCGTGTGGCGGCGCTGGAAGGCTTCAAGGAGGGCAAGACCAGGGTGCTGGTGGCCACGGACATCGCTGCCCGCGGCATCGACATCAGCGAGCTCTCCCATGTGTTCAACTACGACCTGCCCGAGGTGCCGGAGACCTACGTCCACCGCATCGGCCGCACCGCCCGCGCGGGCGCAGACGGCACGGCGGTGAGCTTCTGCGCACCCGAGGAGATGGAATATCTGGCCGGCATCGAAAAGCTCAACCGCCGGAAGATCCCGGTGGTGTCCGGCCACCCGTGGGACGGCGTACCCGCCCCCGTAAAAGCAGCCCCGCCGGTGCGGGGCCGCAAGCCCAAGGCCGAACAGCCTGCCCCTGAAAAGGCCGAAACTCCCAAGGCGGAAAAAGCCGCCAGACCCGCTGCGCCCGAAAAAAAGAGTGCGGCCAAGCCCTCTGCGGCAAAAAAGCAGAAGGCCCCCAAAATCGAAGCAAAAGAGGAACAACTCATGGATGATAACAAGCGCACTCCCGGCGGACGCGACAACAGCCGCCGTAACAATAACAACCGCCCCCGCCGCGAGGGCAATGCCCCCGCACAGGGCGCAGGCCGCGGCAGCAACGCCCAGCCGAAGTTCGACCCCCACTTTGTGAGCGCCCCGGAGGCCACCCCGCTCCGTTCCGCCAAGAAGAACGCTGCCGCCCCCGCCGCTCCGGCCCAGACCATCCCCACCGCGATGCAGAACCGCCAGCCCGCCCAGCGCAGCGAGAACAATGGCCGCAATGGTGCAGGCCGCAGCCCCCGCAATGAGCGGAACGACCGCAGCGCCCGCCCGGCTCAGCCTGCCCAGCAGAACAGCCAGCGCAATGAGAACCGCAGTGGCCGCAGCAGCAGCCGCAATGAGCAGAGCGGCGCAGGCCGTGCGCCCCGCGCCCCCAAGGCAGAGCAGTCCGGCCGCAATAACCGCAGCCGCAGCAATAATGCCCCGACGAAGGACGAAGACCCGGGCCTCGTGCTCATCAGCCGCCGCCCGCCGCAGCAGAAGTTCACCAGCTTTGAGGAGTATATGAACGCCCACGGCGGCGCGACGGCTCCCATCGAGGACCACAGCGAGGAAGTGTGATGGCAGAGGGATTCGCCCCGTGGTGCTGCCCGCTGTGCGGCGCACCGCTTGCCGGGGATAACGCACTGAAATGTCCCTCTGGCCACAGCTTCGACCGGGCCAAAGAGGGCTACTGGCATCTGCTGCCGGTGCAGAACACCCGTACCAAGGCCCCCGGCGACAGCAGGGAAATGGTCGCTGCCCGCCGCGCGTTCCTGAGCGCGGGCTACTACGGCATCTTCGGGCAGGCGCTGGGAGAACTCTGCCTCGAGTACGGTCAGCCGAAAGCCGGAAAGCCGCTCCGCCTGTTGGACGCAGGCTGCGGCGAGGGCTGGTATGACCGGTGCATCGCAAAGCAGTTCGAAGAGGCGGGCCGTCCGCTGGAACTGGCCGGTTTTGACATCGCAAAGCCTGCCGTGCGTCTGGCTGCGAAGGCTCTGCCCTCGGCCCGGTACGCCGTGGCGTCCAGTTTCCATCAGCCGGTGCGCACAGGCTGGGCGGATGTGCTGCTCAACTGCTTCTCGCCCTTCGCGCAGGAGGAGTTTCTCCGTGTCCTGCGCCCCGGCGGACGGCTCATCTACGCCGTGCCGGGTGCAGAGCATCTCTTCCAGATGAAGGCCGTCCTCTACGAAAAGCCCTACAAGAACCCGGTGCAGGAAGTGGAGTATCCGGGCTTTGAAGCCATCGGAGAGCGGGAAGTCTCCGGCAGCATCACGGTGCCTGCCGGGCAGCTGGAAGCTCTCTTCGCCATGACGCCCTACTACTGGAAAACGCCCCGGGACGGCGCAGCCCGTCTCGCGGCACTGCCGGAATTGACAACGGACATCTCGTTCCGGTTCCTCGTATTTGAAAAGAAATAAACGAAAAAGGCATCTGCCGTGTGGCAGATGCCTTTTTCGCTTTATGAGTACATCAGACAGGAATGGAAGTTGGTTACTTGTCGGCCTTCGGTTCAGATGCTTTCTGGGCCTTGGGCAGCAGGTTTGCACGCTCGAGGGCCGGGTGCAGGGCCAGATAGAGGATGACGACGCAGATGGTGGAGGCCACGCTGTTCACGAAGGTGACGCCGCCGGTGATCTTGGTCAGAGCCTTGGCGATGGTGTACTCCTGGCCGAAGATGTAGACATTGCGGAAGTAGCCGAGGAACGGGTCGGTGAAGACATTCAGCAGCAGGCCGGAGGCGGCTGCGACGATCACCTTGGCCAGATAGCCGGGGGCGTGCTTGTCCAGCTCACGGAGCTTGAACACCTTGTGAGCGACCGCACCGCAGGTGATGCCGATGATGAACTTCAGGACGAAGGTGGTGACGGCATAGCCCGGGTCACCGGCCAGGATGTCGGCCAGAGCCAGACCGATGGCACCGGCCAGACCGCCGGATACGCCGTCCAGCAGCAGGGCGGTCAGGGCGGTGAAGGTGTTGCCCAGATGGAACGAAGAGCCGCCGTAGAACGGCACACGGAAGAACAGGTAGGCCACGAGGCTCAGCGCGGCCATGACGCCGGTGAGCGCCAGCTCGTGGACGGTGAAGGTGCGCTTATACAGCACACTTGCAAAGACGATAACGATGACGACGACTGCCAGCAGCAGCCACATTGCGGTTGTTGACATGATTTTCCCTCCCGATTTTACGAAATACCCACAAAACCGATTGACTTTTTTGGTTCTTGCGGGTATGCTCCTATTATACGCAAAACTGGCACTGTGCAAATACCCAGAACAAAGATTTTTTATGGGTTCAGTTTGGCGCACTGCCCGAAAAGGAGGGGCTTTTTATGGTCCATTTGACGACAGCGCTGGACGCGGCGTCCGGTGTGCCGCTCTACGAACAGCTCTACCGCAGTCTCGCCGCCGAGATGCGGACGGGGGCGATCTCGGCCGGGACCCGGATGCCCGGCAAGCGGCGGCTGGCGGCAGAGCTTTCCGTCTCGGTGAACACGGTGGACGCGGCCTATCAGATGCTGGCGGCGGAGGGCTATCTGGAGGCGCGGGAGCGCAGCGGCTTTTATGTACAGGAATATCTGGCCCTGCCCGAGCGGACAGAGTCCGCCGCGCCGCCCCAGCCCGAGGCAGCGCCAGCGCCGGAGCAGCCCGTCCGCTACGACCTCTCCACCCGGGGCGTAGACCCGGAGCTGTTTCCATTCCGCACATGGGCGCGGCTGCAAAAAGAGCTGCTGTACTCTTCGCCGGAGCTGCTGACCCACGGTGACGCCCAGGGCGACCTCTCGCTGCGGCAGGCGCTGGCCGAGTACCTCGAGGAGTACCGCGGTGTGCGGTGCGGCCCGCACCAGCTCGTCGTTGGCGCGGGTCTCGAATATCTGCTGGGTCTGCTGGCCCCGCTCCTGCCCGGGCCGGCGGCGGTGGAGAACCCCGGCTATCCCCGCGCCCGGCAGGTGCTGGAGAACAACGGCGTCTCCTGCTGTTGTCTGCCGGCGGACGAGGATGGGCTTTCCATCCGGGCGCTGTCAGAGTCGGGGGCGGCGGTGTGCTACGTCACCCCCAGCCACCAGTTCCCCACGGGCGTCACCATGCCCGCCGGACGCCGGGCAGAACTGCTCCACTGGGCGGCACGGCGTCCCGGACAGCGGTACATCATCGAGGACGACTACGATTCCGAGTTCCGTTTCGACACCCGGCCCCTGCCCAGCCTGCAGGGGATGGCGGGGGCCGACGGGCCGGTGGTCTACCTCTCCACCTGCTCCCGCAGCCTCGCGCCCAGCATCCGCATCGCCTACATGGTGCTGCCGGAGCAGCTTCTGCCCGCATGGCACGCGAAATACGCCCTCTACTCCGGCACGGTGAGCCGTTTTGAGCAGCAGACACTGGCGCGGTTCATCACCGGCGGCTACTTCACCCGCCATCTGGCCCGGGAGCGGGTGGCCTATAAGGCCCGGCGGGACGCCCTGACAAAAGCCCTGCGGGAAGCCTTTTCGCCGGAAGAACTGCACCTCACCGGCCTGCACACCGGCCTGCACTTGCTGGCCGAGCTGCGCGACCCGCCGCCGGACGATGCTCTCCGGGCCGCCGCTGAGGCTGAGGGCGTCCGGCTCAGCCTCCTGAGTGACTATGACCTCACCGGCGGCGGGACCGCTCTGGGCGGGACGCTGGTGCTGGGTTACGGCTCGCTGGCCGACGAGAGCTGTGCCTCAGTGGGTGAGACGTTGAAGAGGGTCTGCACGGCGGCGTGGGAGTCGTCGGTAAGGGTGTAGCATTCGCCGTCCCACCCGCCGGGCAGGGCCTCGGTGTGGATGGCGGCAGAGCGGTCAGCGAGAAATTCCAGCGTGTCATCTAAGATGAGCAGGTCCTGCGCCGTCAAATCGGTGAGCAGGCTCGAGCTGTGAGCCCGCAGGGCGTCCGGCAGGGCAGCGGGCAGAAGTTCCAGCTCCTGCCGGAAAAAGGCGTCCCACACCGCCGCCCGGGCGGCGGCTTTGTGGGCGGGCGGGACAGTGTCCTCCATCCCGTTGAGCAGTTCTTCTGCCTCCCGGGCCGAGACGGCCTGCACATTGGAACTGCACCCGGTGAGGGCCAGCTCCTCGACGGTCAGCGCTCCCGAAAAACCCACCCGCAGCATCCCGTACCGGTCGGCGATGGCTTGCAGAACGGACGGCGCAAGGGCGAGATAGTGGGTGTCCTCGGGCAGGGAGAGAGCTGAGAGAAGTGCTTCCCGGCAGCGGGCCGGGCCGGCGGCGCGGTAGCAGTCGGAGAGGGCGGTTTTGTCCGCTCCGAAGGGTACGGTCAGCTCCCCGGGCAGTGCCAGCGCATGGATGCAGTTCTGACTGGCATTCAGGTAGAGCAGCAGAAAGCCGGGTGCTGTCGTCTCGGTGGGGGCGATGCAGACCAGCAGACTCAGGCGGTTCTCTTCCTTCGGCTGACGGATGGCGACGCCGCTCTGAGGCCGGGAGGCCAGTCTTGTCCGCAGAGAGCGTCGGGTGAGCAGCACGGTGCCGCCCACCAGCGGCAGCAGCACCAGCAGCGCCGCCAGCAGTGCGGCCCAGAAGGGCCTCCAGCCTTTTTCTTTCATCTCGTTCCTCCCTGAGAAGCCGTTTTCGTAAGCATTGCACACCGCCTGAGCGGTCTTTTTATCCGTATACTGCGTTGCTTCCCCTTGCGATCCACCAAGGATCGCTGCGGGAAATCGCCTTGTCTGCGGGTAAAAATCCTCGCCATTCGGCGAACCCCGCTCACGAAAACAGCTTCTAAAAAACTGCATAAAGCATGGCCCGATGGGGGAACCTTTATGCAGAAAAGGAGGGAAATGCTATGAAATTCGATGATACCCCCAGCAGGGAAGAGCGGGAAGACTTCTGGCTCGACCTCGGCCCGGCCAGTGCCTACGAGGGGCTGGACTGCTATAAGACAGCCCGCCGCGACGGCGACGCCAGCCCGGACGGCCGTGCCCATGGTTTCGAAGGGGCCGAAAGCCCGGAAGACCTCGTGGCCCCGCCCGACGACGACCCGGACAGCGAACCGGTGCCGCATCTGCCGCCCCAGCTGAAAGCGCTGGAGTGGCTGGACACGATGGGCAGCCCCGATGATGTACCGCCCATCGACCGATAAAGGACGGGAAAAGTCATACCATAATAAAATTCACCTTCTGGTATGAAAGATGAAACTCGGGAATAAAATGCGGTAAAAGGCTTGCCAGGAAGCCGAAAATGTGATAAAGTATCTCCATTGTGTACAGTTGTGCATGTGGTGAGAACCAAATCGCAAGATGTGCCGCCCGGTGAGCCGGGTGTGCCGCACTCTGGAGAAGCCTGCAGGAAGCGGGTGCCGAAGGTGTAAGGCCGTTTGGGCCGATCTCTCAGGCAAAAGGACAGAGCAAACGTCTTTTGCGCAGGAAAGGTGTCCTGTGCGGGGTCATACGCTGAGTTTTTTGCGGGCAGAGCCTTTGGAAAAGAGGTTCTGCCCGCATTTTTGTTTGGGATGATCAGAGGGGGATTTCATTATGGTGGACATCGTCACGCGCGTCAACAATGTGGTCAACGGCTTCGTCTGGGGGCCGTTCGGTCTGGCACTGCTGTTCTGCACCGGCCTGTGGCTCAGCGTCCGCACCGGCTTTTTCCAGTTCCGACGGATGGGCTACTGGCTCAAGCATACCATCGGTGCAATTTTTACCAATAAGGACATCACCGCCCACACCAGCAAGGAAGATATGGCCATCAGCCAGTTCCAGAGCATGTGTACGGCGCTGGCAGGCACCATCGGCACCGGCAACATCGTGGGCGTGGCCACGGCCATCGTCTCCGGCGGCCCGGGTGCCATCTTCTGGATGTGGGTCATGGCCCTGCTGGGCATGATGACCAGCTTTGCGGAGAACGTGCTGGGCGTCTACTACCGCCGCAAGAACGAAAAAGGCGAGTGGAACGGCGGCGCGATGTATTATCTGACCGACGGTCTGGGCGCAAAGCCCGGCTGTAAGGCAGTGGGCAGGGTGCTGGCCGTTCTGTTTGCCTGCTTCTGCATCCTTGCGTCGTTCGGGATCGGCAACATGAGCCAGATAAACTCCATCGCCGGCAACATGAACGCGGCCTTCCATCTGCCGTACCTCGCCACCGGCCTTGCGCTGATGGTGGTGACGGCCCTCATCGTCATCGGCGGACTCAAGCGGGTGGCCGCTGTCACGGAAAAGCTGGTGCCGCTGATGGCGCTGTTCTATGTGGTCGGCTGCATCGTTATTCTGTGCGCCAACTACGATTTTCTGCTGCCGGCTCTCAAGGCCATTTTCGTGCTGGCGTTCAAGCCGGGCGCGGTGACCGGCGGACTGGTCGGCGGCGGTATCCGTCTGGCGCTGCAGTACGGCGTGGCACGCGGCCTGTTCTCGAATGAGTCCGGCATGGGTTCGGCGCCGCTGGTTGCCAGCGCGGCACAGACGCGCAATCCGGTGCGGCAGGCGCTCGTTTCCGCAACCGGCACCTTCTGGACGACGGTTGTCGTGTGCCTGATGACCGGTCTGGTGCTCGTCTCCTCGATGATGAAAAATCCGGCGGTCAGCGTGGAAAACATGGCAAACGGCGGTCAGATGACCACGGCGGCATTCGCACAGATTCCGTATATCGGTCCGCTGATTTTGATGGTCAGCATCATTACGTTCGCGTACTCCACCATCCTCGGATGGTCGTACTACGGCGAGCGTGCCGCTG
>OLSE01002282.1_pt1 | contig 11507 bp, 14 predicted proteins | sample 1673191 | NCBI WGS metagenome assembly OLSE01 (sample SAMEA3136764, study PRJEB25190) | human gut metagenome | biome: human gut; feature: human-associated habitat; material: faeces | place: Austria | collected 2013
TTTGATGATGAAAGACACATCGTTCGTATCGATATGTCTGAATACATGGAAAAGCACAGTGTGGCTCGTTTGATCGGTGCTCCTCCGGGATATGTTGGTTATGATGAAGGTGGCCAGCTGACCGAAGCGGTACGAAGAAATCCATACAGTATCGTCTTGTTTGATGAGATTGAAAAAGCCCATCCAGATGTCTTTAATGTCTTATTACAGATCCTGGATGATGGACGAATTACGGATTCCAAAGGTGTGACCGTAGATTTCAAAAATACGATCATCATCCTCACCAGCAACTTAGGTTCACAATATGCCTTTGAGGCAAATAATCATGATAAATATATGGAAGAAGTTAAACGTCACTTTAAACCGGAGTTTATCAACCGTATTGATGAGATCATTGTCTTCAATGCCTTAGATGACAGTGCCTTTATCAAGATTGCCCATAAATTTATGGATCAGCTAAAAGAGCGTTTGGAAAAGAGAGATATTCATCTTCATGTCAAAGATGCGGTTTATGCCCAGATTGCCAAGATGGGTGTCGATCCGGTTTATGGAGCAAGACCTATGAAACGATATATCCAACGTCAGATTGAAACCAACATTGCGAAAAAGATCATTGAAGTCGGTGCTTTTAAAGAATCGGATTTAACGGTTGACTATGTGGATGGTGCTTACACATTTGACATTCAGGAAAGACAAACAGTCTAAAAAGAACAGTCAGGAAAAGATACCCTGGCTGTTTTTTTGTAAAGAGAGATTCTCTATAGTGATACCGTCTATACTATTGCATAAAAATAATGTAGTATAAAGATAGAAGGAAAGATTTTTTAGGGTAAATCATATGAAAAAATTGTGTATTTGTGCATTGTTTTTGTTGGCGTGTTTAGGTTGTCAGAATAAGGAAGTCAGTATGGTACGTATGGATGTAAATGCTGTTGATGTATCTATGTTTGATGATACCGGATTCTATATGATCAATTCATCCAAAGAACAAATGATTGTCATGAATCACATGCATGTTGATCCAAAAACTGTGAAGGCTGAGCAGAACGGAAATACGATCACTATTCATTTTCAAGAACAAGATTCCGTACAGGAAGATGTATTGATTTTCAGCCTGGATACTTCCACCTTGGAGGATCCAACGATTCGCATCATGGATGAAAAGGGAAGAGAATACGTATTTGAAACGGTATTTGTCGGCATGTAGAAAGAAATTTGGAGTATAATAAGTACAGGAGCGTGACAATATGGATTTAAAAGAGAGAATCGAACAGGCAAAGAACATTGTGTTTTTTGGTGGTGCCGGTGTCAGCACAGAGAGTGGTATTCCTGATTTTCGAAGTGATAATGGCTTATATAAAAAGAAATATCGATACTCGGCAGAACGTATGGTTTCGCACAGCTTCTTTATGCAGAATCCCAAGGAGTTTTATGAGTTTTACTTTAATCAGATGATTTATCCGGATGCCAAACCGAACAAGGCACATTTGGCACTGGCGCATCTTGAAAAAATAGGAAAGTGCAAGGCTGTCATTACGCAAAATATTGATGGCTTGCATCAAATGGCTGGATCGAAACGTGTTTTTGAGCTGCATGGAAGTGTCCACAAAAATACATGTATGCACTGCCATGCGCATTATGACCTGCATCAAACAATTGAAGCACGAGATGAAAACGGCATTCCGCGCTGTCCAAAGTGTGGCGGCATCATTAAACCCGATGTTGTCTTATATGAAGAAGGTTTGGATCAAAATGTATTGTATGGTGCCATTCAGGCCATTGAGCAGGCAGATATGTTGATTGTGGGAGGAACAAGTCTTGTGGTCTATCCGGCCGCTGGTTTACTGGATTATTTTCATGGGAAGGATCTTGTATTGATCAATAAGTCCAGCACCGATAGAGATGGTATGGCTGATCTTGTGATTCATGATGCCATAGGAGAAGTTCTTTCAAAGGCTGTTTTCTAAAGATTGAAAAGATTATGAATTTAGACACACGTTTACTTCAGGGACCGGTCACACGGTCCTTGATTCTGTTTGCCCTTCCCATGATCTTAGGCAATATGCTTCAGCAGCTTTACAATGTGGCAGATACTTTGATTGTCGGTAAATGCATTGGTGCAGATGCTTTGGCAGCTGTAGGCTCTGCTTTTACTCTAATGACATTTTTGAATTCCATCATCCTTGGTTTATGTATGGGAAGCGGCGTATTATTTTCGATGTTGTATGGTGCTAAAGATTTTGATCGTATGAAAAATGCCTTTTTTCTTTCGTTTGCGGGCATTAGTATTTTAAGCCTGCTTTTGGAAATAGGCTGTCTTGCAGGGATGGATCCCATTTTACGATTTATGAATATTCCACCGGAAATTTACGCTTATACGAAAGCATATTTGTTTTACATCTTTTTAGGTATTTTCTTTACGTTTTTATATAACTATTTTGCCTCGGTACTTCGTGCCTTATCAGATTCGAAAACACCTTTGTATTTTTTAGGGGTTGCCGCTGTGACAAATATTATATTAGATTTATATTTTATCTTAGGCTTGCACATGTCTGTGGATGGCGCTGCCATTGCGACACTTATATCACAGGCTTTTAGTGGATTGGGAATGCTGATTTATGTCTTTATCAGACAAAGAAGGATTTTGCCCTCTAGAAAACATATGCATTATGATGAAGACATCTGTCGGCGAATTACCAGTTATTCTTTATTGACATGTATTCAACAAAGTGTCATGAACTTTGGTATTCTGTTGATACAGGGGCTAGTCAACACTTTTGGCGTTGTAACGATGTCCGCTTTTGCGGCAGCCGTAAAGATCGATTCCTTTGCCTATATGCCGGTGCAGGATTTTGGGAATGCGTTTTCAACTTATATTGCCCAAAACAAAGGAGCCGGCCTGATCGATCGAATTCAAAAAGGGCTGCGCAGTGCTATTGGTATCGCATTTTTATTCTGTGTTTTCATTTCAGTTCTGGTATTTGTCTTTGCGCCCCAATTGATGAGTTTATTTATTGATCCTCAACAAACCCAGATCATTAGCGAGGGTGTCACATATCTGCATGTAGAAGGGGCTTGTTACGTGGGAATCGGTTGTTTGTTTTTGTTGTATGGATACTACAGAGGTATCGGAAAAGCCGGCATATCTGTTGTTTTGACCGTAATCTCTTTAGGAACCCGTGTTGTTTTATCCTATATGCTTGCTTCAAGGTTTGGAACACTGGCCATTTGGTGGTCGATCCCGATTGGATGGTTTTTGGCAGATGCGGTTGGTCTGGCTTATGGAAAGTGGAAAGAGAAAGCGTTTTAGTGGGTATAGTGCCCCACTTTCCTGGAAAAAAGCTTGGGATTTAACACTTTCTTAACGGAAATCCATTGAACTTAGAAACATAGCAGATTAGTCCGTTTTGACCTAAACTGTCTGTTTTCTTTTCAAGTAATATATAATTATTATGAAATAGAGTTAGAGGATTCACTATGAAGCTGAAGAGGATAAGAGATTTAAGAGAAGACAACGATCTGACGCAAGCCGAAATCGCTAAGTATCTTAACGTCACGCAAAGAACCTACTCTAGGTACGAAAATGATGACCGCGCGATTCCCCTGGAACAGCTTGTAAAACTGGCAGATTACTACAATACCAGTGTTGACTATCTTTTAAATCGAACGGACAAAAAAGAGCCATATTAAAAAAGTACAAGTTTTTGCTTGTACCTTTTGGCTTTATACTTTTTCAAACCATCCTTGTTTCAAACAGATATTATAAATTCCATCATCGATATTGGCATCTGTGACAAAAGATGCCTTTTCTTTTAGTTCATCTACGGCATTTCCCATGGCAACGCTGGTCCATTGTGGATCAAACATCACTAAATCGTTGGTATCATCTCCAAATACAACGACATCTTTTAAATCTCCGTGGATTTGTTTCATCATATCTAGAATCCCTTGATGTTTGGCATCGTATTGAAAGATATAATATTCCGGAACAAAGCGTAAATGTCCGATCGTATCGAGTAATGTGACTTGTTTTTCCTGCTCAGGACTAACAGACATGTAAATTTTATAAATGACTTTTAGGGCATCGTAGTCTAGATTTGGATCGATAAAATAACGGGTCGGCTCCTGTCGGGGCCCTACTTGTTGGCGAAATAAATCATTTTTGGCATAAACATCGATTGAATCGTTTAGCTGTAATAATAAGCCGATTCCTAATGCATCGGCTTCCTTGATCAAAGCTTTTGCCTTTTCCAGATCAAGAGGGATATTTCGCACGAGAACATCGTTGATGACAAGGCCTCCACCGCCACAGCATACCATGTTGTGCAGACCGACTTCTTTCATGAAGTTGATGCATTTATAATGCGCTCTTCCGGTTGCGATAGCAACAAAATGGCCGGCTTCTTGTAACAGATTCAACGCTTTTTGCGCACTGCCAACGATTTTATTTGTCTTTCGATCGGTGAGCGTTCCATCAATATCAAAGAAAAAATACTTTTTTGGCATAGAATTCCTCCTTTTTTCTATCATAGCATAAACCTCTGCTTTAAATGTACTAAACTTTGTTTCTATTCTATACTGAAAAAATCAAGATATAAGTTTTCTTGACCTTTTGATAGTCTTTTGTCTATCGAAAGATTGGCTATTAGTAAAAAAAGACTTTTTATATATAAAGCAAAATAAAACCTAGTAATAACTATTTCTTACTAGGTTTCGTTCTATTATCTTTTAAATACTGTTCTAATGCTAATTCAATCACGGCTGTTTTGGTATATCTCGTTTTTTCACAATATTCAACTAAGTTCTTGTTTATATTAGCGTCTAGTTTAACACTAATTATACTGTAATCCTTTTTTGGTCTAGACATTTTACCAACCTCAAATATTAAATTTATCTTAGTTTATCGATTGAATTATTAGCATCATTTATTATATTACGCATGTACTCGTCCATATACGCCCAATCAGGCTCGTTATCACTGGTGCACGGCAATGTCACAGTCAACAGCTTCGCTTTGTCCCAAACACACTTATCGTCGTAGCTGAACTTGTCCTTGATTGCCTTTTTGAGCACAGTCGCAAGGAACATCAACGTGAATGCAGAATCAATCTCAGCTTTAGGCTTCACCAGATAGGCATCCCACAAGACGCCCGTCTTTTGCGGCTGAGCGTAAACGTCACCGGTGGCAATAGCCCCGTTCTGAACAATGTCAATCGTCATCTCAGCAGTTTCAAAATCAGACTCGCGTCCAAAATACATGATGCCATTATTGCCGTGCTTGGCGTTCACAAGAGGCAAATCAAACTCATCTGTACGTTCTTCTGAAACATCGAACGTCTTATTGAAATCCGCTTTCTTAACATCAAGCTGGAGCTTTTCAAACAAATCTCCAATGATGAACTCTTCCCACCAACTCGTATCAACAACATGCTTCTCGCCATCGGCTTGCCTCAAACTCTCAAGGCTTGCCTCAGACTCTCTCATGACCGCCGACATATACTCGTCCATATACGCCCAATCAGGCTCGCCGGACACGTCAACGGGCAACGTTACCAACATTGATTTATATTTCTCAATTCCAGGTTTTTCCTTGTAATCAAATTGGGCAACATGCTTTTCAACAACAGCCGCCAAAAAGAAACCGTTATAAAAAGTCAAATGCGGTGACCTTGCAGTAATTACTTGACTAGCACCAAACTCATACGGTTGATAAGAACAAGCGTTCAAAGTCACCCCGAGCACAAGAGTATTTCCCTTCACCGGTGGCTCGTTATGTTCAATGAGCCACTGTCTATCCACAAATCGGCTCACCATATTGCTGTAACGGGATTGCACAACATATGGCACGGACGGAATACTCCCGTCTGGTTCTACAGTTGGTATCATCTGTTGCGATTTTGCCTGTTTGATACCGTTCAATTCAAACAAATCGCCAAAGCGAAATTCCTTCCACTCGCTCGTATCAATCTTCGGCATTGCCATCATCGCCTTTCTGCATGGTCAAGGTCACGGACTCGTCATCAGCGCTTACACGGCTCGAATACATAGCCCTGTCCAACAGCTTCTCGCCGAACGCCTTCGCGTCGATACCCTGCTGGAACATCAGATAATCCATCGCCGTCTTGCGGAAATCCTCTTCGAAAATCTCGAAGGGCTTCTGCGGCATCTGGTAGGACAGGTGCTCGGCGGGGTTCACCCACTGGCACGTATCGTCGCCGGACTGTTTCTCAACCACATCGACCCAGTGAGCCTCAATGGCCGCCCACTTGCCATAAACGTCGTGGCGTCCTTTGTTCTTGACCGTCGCCAAACCATCGGACTCCATATAACAAGCGAAGAACTCCTTGCCGTCCTGCGCCACACCAGCCTCGAATACGAAGATGCTCGTGGTCACGCCCACACCGAAGAACAGGTCTTCTGGCAACTTGATGACCTTACGCAAACGATGGTTCTTCAGAATGCGCTTCATTTGCGCCTTCGATGCCTTCTCCAGCTTCTTATCCGGCAGGATAAATGCGCATTGCGTATGCGCCGGAACGCTGTCCAGCACGTTCTCAACGATAGTCATACATCCATATTTATTTTCATAGGGCGGATTCATTAAGACCTTTGTTATGTTTTTACCCTTTATCCATTCACAAGCTTTTTCTGTCCGGGCATCCATTTGTTCCAGGTTTGTTTTACCATCTTTATGAATCAACATATTGGCACAAGCTAGTGCATAAATTTCTCGGTCAAATTCAATACCATAAAGTTGCTTGGATTTTATATCTGTTGCTTTTTTTGTTCCCATTCCACCAGCTTCATGAATCATATTTGCCATAGCTTTAACTAAAAATCCACCTGAACCACATGTGGCATCTAAAATATAATCATCCATATTTATTTCAAGTATTTTATACATAAAATCCGTAATATGTTCTGGCGTAAAGATTTGCCCCGCTTCAGATTTTTTCTTATATCGATTGAATTCATTAAAGAATATGCCCATAACATCTTCTCCATTCCATTCATTCGAATTAATACACTCAGAAATTTCAACAACCCAATCAATAAAATTATTAATTGCCTCTTGATTGTCGGTAGTATTCATTTTTATTCCTGAATATTCCTCTAGCAAGATATCAATCTTATTGTTTTGTTTTCTACTTTTTTCTAATGATTTAGATAATGTTGAATGGATTGCGGTATGAAATGTTGCATATCCTCTATCCTTTAACTGGTTTAATTTTGCACCATATCTTTCCGCAACCAAAGCACAAGCAGTAAATATCATGCGGTGATATAAATTCTTAATTCCAAAATTGAAATGTAAACAATTATTAATACGTGCTGTTAATTGGTAAATATGTTCTTTATCAATAGTTTCAATATTAAAAAGTGAATAATAATATTTAACCTCTTGTAGGTCCTTAGGAGTTTTAACCTCTTCGACTCCTTTAAATACCCTAACATCTTCGCCATTATAGAGGACTCCAACTACTTTTTCGTACTGTGTTTGTGTAATACAAATATTTTTTAAAATTTCGTCAACCTGTGTTTTACCTAATGTAATATAACTTGCTTTTGTTTCTAAAATTACCGCAGTCTCTGCTTTGTTGTTAGGTAAATACCATCCGTCTGGTTTATCTGATACACCCGAAAAGCCAAGTTGATTAAATGTTGTTAACTGTCCAACGCCAGCACGAACTTTGTCACTATTTGAAAGACCAAGAATATCCCGAGCGATATCCCGGACTTCATCTTCAGTTAATCTTTTTACCATCATATCATCTCCTATTAAATTTGTTACCATTATACCATATTTAGTATATATTAATCATTACTTTAAACTATAAAAAAAGAGTATTTTACGATATAATAGAGTCAAAGAAAGGCGGTCAAAATGTCTCGTAAAAAACGTGAACCTTCATTTGATGAATTGCGAAACTCCATTGAAAAGATGACGAAACGTCAGCGCCAGCAACTTATGACAAAAATCATTAAAGAAAATGGTTATTCTGATAATAGAACAAAGAGATTGATTAATTATGATTTGCAAGAGCATCTTAAAAAAAGCAGGTTTTGGAAGAATATGTCCTAAATGTGGTTCTTATATTATTGTTCATGATGGTGAACGTGAAAATGGAGTCCAGCAATTAAAATGCACTGATTGTGGAAAGAAATTTTCCTATTTCTCTCAAACCTTTTTAAATAAAACCCGATATAGTTGGGATGTTTGGGTTGAAGTGGTTTACCAGATGATATTAAATCATTCTTTAAAACAAACAAAATTGATTCTCGAGAACGATTATCTTTGTCCAACAATTACAGAGAAAACAGTATTTAACTGGAGAATGAAGATTTTAGAAGTTGCTAAAGAAGTTGAACAGCCAAAGCTAATTGGTGTAGTAGAAACTGATGAAAAAATTCATACATGAAGGACAAAAAGGTTCTCTTCATCTTGTATCACCATTTGATAAGAATGATACAAGAGAGCCCCGAAAAACAGGCAAACCAAGTAAATATGGTTCTATGGGTCCTGAATTTGGAACTATTTTATGTGCATTGGACCATACAGGACATGTAGTTGCGAAATATGCAGGCGTAGGTGCTGCATCCTCAGCTTCTTTCAACGATTTAATTGGACCGCACTTAAATGAAATGACCATTCTTTGCTCAGATGCAAACGCAATATACAATCAGTATTGTGAATATAATGCAAAAACACACTATATCCGTCCTTCAAATTATTTAAAAACGTTGAAAGATGGATTAGCTAACGGAAAAAAAGAATCTGCAATGTATCGTGCTGAGATGTTAGATTATATAGCTGGCAGACGCCATATGCCGTATAACGAATTTAAAGAATTCAAAGATACAAATGGTTTAGGTTTAGGACGTGTGAATCAATTTCATTCAAAGTTAGAACTCGAACTTGTTCAAAAGAAAAAAGGTATTTCACTCAAGAATATTGATGGATATGTTGCCTGGCAAGCCCTATTAACAAATTATGCCGTCGATTATGGACATGTTCCATCAACAAGAAAAGATGCAGAAAATATACTAATTCTACTCTTGAAAACACAAAAAAACCCTTTATTAAAAGAAATTCAGGATATTAAGCCTGACTTTTCAAATTTTTCTTCAAGATATGTCAATAAACTTATAGAACTAACCGATAACATAAACAAAAAGAAAGCTAAAACGGATGCTCGAATTTATATCACAAATGAAGATTAGGGGCCTAATTTTGACAAAAGAGAATTCCTAAAATCTTTGCCTGTATATATGATTCGACATTTAGCTAATTGGTGCGGTCTGCCGGGAAGAAGTAAAATCAAAAAAGGAAATCCATATGATGCACGTATGAAATTGGAACGAAATCCCTATCTACAATATGCAATCGAAGATTTGATATTTACCTATGGAAAGAAAAAAGAGAGCTAGAGTAGCAAAGCTGCTATTCTAACTCTTTTTCATTTTGTACGAGTTGTTCATAACCATCAATGAAGATAGAAACCAAAGCGTCGTCTTTTTCATATTTGTAATAGTAATGAGATAAACCAGCAAATATCTCTGTTTGTGCTTCTGTAAACTCCTTAAACCAATTTCGAAGGCCGGGATTCACTTTGATTATTCTCAAAGAATTGACATGTTATGTAAACTTCATCATCAAATACATCTTCATCGTCTTTCGATATTGTTTTGGTTTGCTTGATGTTATGTAACACCTTTTTTAAATTGTAATAGTGTTTTATCAATTCTTCTGCCACTATGTTTCTTTTGCCGATTTCTTTTAGTTTTGCATTCATGTTTTATCTCATTTCTGTCTCTATTTTATCATACAAAAACGAAAGCACCAATCATCTGGTGCTTCATCTTTATGTACCTCTATATCCTTTTGTTTTAGTATAGAATTGTTTCTAAAAAGGATGTGTATTGTTCAACTTAGTTACATTTTATCATCAAAAAAAGAAGCCGCAGCTTCTTTTAGATTTCATGAATGTAAATATTATTGACACGATCCGGTCCAACAGAAACCATCGACATACGAACACCGGTAAACTCTTCGATAAAGCGAATATAGGCTTTACAATTTTCCGGTAATTCATCGAAGCTTTCCATTTTGGAAATATCTTCTTTCCAGCCATCAAATTCTTTATAGATTGGTTTTGCCTTTGCTACCATGGCCTGATCGCTTGGTATATAATCATAGACCTTGCCATCGATTTCATAACCGGTGCATACATACAGCTTATCTAATCCGCTTAATACATCGATCTTTGTCAGGACGATATCTGTTAAACCATTCATCATTTTCGCATGTTTGACGACAAGAAGATCCAACCAGCCACATCGTCTTGGACGACCGGTCGTTGCACCATATTCAAAGCCTTTTTCACGAATCCATTGTCCTGTTTCATCATTCAGCTCCGTTACAAACGGTCCTTCTCCAACACGTGTAGAATACGCTTTGACAACACCAACGACGGTTTGGATGCGGTTTGGTGCTACACAAGCGCCCGTCGTAACACCGGCACTGGTTGGGGAAGAAGATGTTACATAGGGATATGTACCATAGTTAATATCCAACATGGCTGCCTGTGCCCCTTCAAACAATACGATTTTATCTTCGTCCAATGCTTCATTCACAATATGTGTCGTTTCTTTGATCATCGGTACGATTTGATCGTAAATGGCTTCAAAATCTTTAACCATTTGATCATAGTCCATGGCTTTGCCATCATAGACTTTAGTGAACAGTTTATTTTTAAAGTCCAGACATTCTTTCAAACGAACTTTAAAGCTTTCAAAATCAATGAATTCATGAAAACGAATACCACGTCTGGCGTATTTGTCAGCGTAACAAGGACCAATTCCTTTTTTCGTGGTTCCGATCTTATGACTGGCGCTTTGTTCTTCCAGTTCATCCTGATAACAGTGATATGGCATCAACATTTGAGCACGGTCACTGATAATGATATGATCACAAGTCAAACCGCCTTGTTTTAAGGTTTCCATCTCTTTTAATAATACAAAGGGATTACATACAACACCCGGTCCGATGACACAAAGTGCATTTGGATTTAAAACACCGCTTGGCAGCAGGTGAAGCACATGTTTTTCTCCTTGCACGATGACCGTATGACCGGCATTGTCGCCTCCTTGAAAACGAACGATCATGTCTGCTTTCTGGGCTAATACATCAACAATTTTTCCTTTTCCCTCATCGCCCCATTGAGTTCCAACGATTACCTGGCTTGGCATAGGTTAAAGCCTCCTTAAACAATACAGAAAAATTATATCAAAACTGATGATATAGTCAAATTCAGTTTCATTTGAAAGTGGGCTAAACATTATAATTTTTCGATTTTTATGCAAAAGTAAATACTATTTCTTAGAAAATCATATATGTCTTTTTGACTATCTTTTTATATCTTCTTAAATGTCCGCAAATCCTTATTTTATAGGCTCTACGGGCATTTTGCTTTTGTGGTAAACCTCACATATCTAGGTCTATCTTC
>OLSE01002291.1_pt1 | contig 11458 bp, 9 predicted proteins | sample 1673191 | NCBI WGS metagenome assembly OLSE01 (sample SAMEA3136764, study PRJEB25190) | human gut metagenome | biome: human gut; feature: human-associated habitat; material: faeces | place: Austria | collected 2013
CCTCATATCCGGCGTTCTGCAATTCTACTGTGGTGTGTGAGCCGATATAACCGGTTCCGCCCGCTACTAAAATCTTCTTTTTCATTCTAGTGTTCATTTAGATAAGTTTGTTATACGATACCCGAGAATCCCATAAAAGCCATAGCTAGCAAACCGGCCGTTATCAAGGCGATAGGAGTGCCTTTCATGCCTTCCGGAACATGCGTCATGGCTAGTTGCTCCCGAATACCCGCGAAGATAATCAAAGCTAGCGCAAATCCAATAGCGGTCGAGATAGCATATACCACAGATTCTAATAAATTATACTCTTTTTGGATTACAAGGATCGCCACACCCAAGATACAGCAGTTCGTGGTGATCAACGGAAGGAATACGCCCAACGCCTGGTAAAGGGCGGGAGAGACCTTCTTCAATATGATTTCCACCATCTGAACCAAGGCGGCGATGATCAAGATGAAACTGATCGTCTGCATGAACCCTAATCCGAAAGCGTCCAATATGTATTTTTGCACGAGGAATGTAACAATCGTGGCGATCGTAAGCACGAACGTAACGGCGGCTCCCATGCCTGCGGCAGTCTCCACTTTCTTAGATACCCCCAAGAACGGACAAATTCCCAAGAACTGTGCCAGTACAACGTTATTAACGAATACGGCGGCGATAAATATCAATATATATTCCATATGATCCGTTTATTATGCTTTACGCAGTTTGTTTACTATTGCTACCAGATAACCCAAGGCGATAAACGCTCCCGGAGCCAATACGAAGATCAGCGAACCATATTCCTCGGGCATCAAGGTTACGTTGAATAACTTACCGGTTCCCAAGAACTCACGGCAAGCGCCCAGCAGCGTAAGAGCCATCGTAAAGCCCAGTCCGATACCGATTCCGTCGAAAGCGGATGGGATTACGCCGTTCTTCGCAGCGAAAGCCTCGGCACGTCCTAGTACGATACAGTTTACCACGATCAACGGGATAAATAATCCCAAGCTAGCGTATAAAGCCGGGACGAACGCTTCCATGCACATCTGCACTACGGTCACGAACGTCGCGATCACAACGATATATCCCGGGATACGCACCAAGTCGGGGATTACGTTTTTCAAGGCGGAAATCACGATATTCGAGCAAATCAATACGAACATCGTAGCCAATCCCATACTCATGCCGTTGATGGCCGAAGAGGTCGTTCCCAAGGTAGGACACATACCTAACAGTAATACAAATGTCGGGTTCTCCGTGATGATACCATTCATCAATATTTTTAGATTACTCATTGTTCTGTCCTCCCTTTTTATTTGTTATCAGTTGAAGTGGCACCCGTTAGTCCGTCTACGCCAGCGAATGCGCTATACGCACGGTTCACGGCATCGAGGAACGCACGGCTGGAGATTGTCGCTGCCGTGATAGCGTCCACATCGCCACCATCTTTTGTTACTTTTAAGCCTCCGTCCGGAATCGTACGTCCCAAGACACTTTGCTTGTTCTTGTCCGCACGGAACCATTCTTGCATCTTGGCTCCCAAGCCCGGAGTCTCGGCGTGTTGCAATACGGAATAGTTCAAGATCTTGCCATCCATATCGAAACCTACGATAACCCGTATCTCACCGCTAAAGCCTTTTTTCGTATTACTCTCTACAGCTCCGCCAACGACTTGTCCGCCTTTCTTGGCAGGATAAATCTTGAGGGAATCACCATCGGAGGAGACGGCCATATAGACGTCCTCAGTCGGTTTGTTGTCGAACTCGGGAGCAACGGCTTTAATCGCTTCCTCCAAGGCGGTCGCTTTGGCTACCGCTATAGGGCCGGCGGTAAACTGGTTCACTCCGGCTAGGATTGCCCCTGCTACCAAGCAAATGCCTGTTAGTGAAAGGAGCATATTGGGTAATGTTGATTTTAATTTTGCCATGCTTACTTTCCTCCGAAATGTTTAGGTTTGATATAGCTGTTGATTAGCGGAGTAAATGCGTTCATGATCAGGATAGCGAACGACATACCTTCCGGGTAAGACCCGAACAAACGGATCACCGTGGTAAGGATTCCGATTCCCACGCCGTAGACAAGCATTCCGTTCTTGCTCATCGGCGAGGTTACGTAGTCGGTCGCCATAAAGATGGAGCCTAATAACAAACCACCGGATAATAAATGAACGAACGGGCTGGCGTATTGTACCGGATTCACCAAGTGCATGATGCCCGTGAATACGAATACGGTAGCCAAGATGGATACCGGGATCTGCCAAGTGATGATCTTTTTCCATAGCATGAATAAAAGACCGAGGATCAAGGCCAGGGCGCTCACTTCACCGAGACTACCTCCCATAGCCCCTACAAGCATATTCCCGTAAGACGGAAGCTCGGTCACGCCCTCGTTCATCAACGACAGTACCGTCGCGCCGGTCTGGGCGTCCGTATAAGTCATCGGGAAAACGTTCAAGGCATCTACCACCGGCCAAGTCGTCATCTGCGCCGGGAAGGAGATCAATAAGAATACACGTCCGACCAACGCCGGATTGAAAATATTATTACCTAATCCACCGAAAGACATCTTGCCGATGCCGATCGCCGCCAACGCTCCGATGATAATGATCCAGACCGGAAGGTTGGAAGGTAGGTTGAAGGCCAGCAATACGCCCGTCAGGATAGCGGAGCCATCGCAAAGGGTCGGTTCCTTTTTCATCAGGAATCGCTGGATCAAATACTCGAATATCATACAGGCCAGAACCGATACGACCGTAACGATCAACGCTCCCAGACCGAAGAAATAAAGGGATACCAAGAAAGCCGGGATAAGGGCAATCAGTACACCATACATATTTTTGCTTATGCTGTCGCCTCCATGGATGTGGGGCGAGGGCGATACGTATAAATTATTTTCCATGTTGCTCTTGTTTTATGACTTTCTAGACCGGATAATACCCATAACTTTTCCTTTACCCAACCGGATCTGATCCAGCAACGGACGGTTGGCCGGACAGGTATAACTACACGACCCGCACTCGATACAGTCGGTGATATAGTTCTTCTCCGCCAATTCCCAATTCTGGAATTCCGTGGCGTTCATCAATAGGGTAGGGTTCAATCCCATCGGGCAGACACCTACGCATTTGGCGCAACGGATGCAATCCCGGATCGGCTTGCGGACAGATTCCTCCGTTGTCAGTAATAAAACACCGGAGCTTCCTTTGCAAACTGGCACCTCGGCGCTGATCAACGCTTTACCCATCATCGGTCCGCCACCGATAATCTTACCCGTATTCTCGGGCAGGCCACCTGCGGCCTCGATCAAGCAACTGATCGGTGTTCCCATACGAACCAAGAAATTGGAAGGATTAGCTACCGCCTTACCCGTGATCGTCACCACACGCTCGAACAACGGTTTATTCTTTTGTACCGCCTCGTAAACGGCATAAGCAGTTCCTACGTTCTGTACCACGGCACCCGCCGAGATAGGAAGCGCACCACTTTTTACCTGACGGCGAATAACGGCGTCGATCAATTGTTTCTCGCCTCCTTGCGGATATTGTACCTTAAGCGGCATGATCTCTATACCTTTATAATTTACCGCCAACTTTTGCAGATGGGCGATAGCGTCCGGCTTGTTATTCTCGATACCGATCACGGCCTTGTTCACGTTGACCGCTTTCATTAGGATCGTGACACCGACTAGGATTTGCTCGCCTTTCTCCAGCATCAACGAATGGTCGGAAGTAAGATAAGGCTCACACTCCACGGCGTTGATGATTACGATCTCTGCCTTGTTTCCGGGAGGCGGCATCAATTTCACCTGCGTAGGGAAAGTCGCTCCACCCAGACCGACGATACCGGAAGCGGCGATCTTATCCACGATTTCCTTGGAAGACAGCGTGCACTCCTTCACTAAGGTCTCGCTGCGGTCGATCGTCTCTTCCCATTCATCACCTTCCACATCTATATAGATAGCGGGACGTTTGTATCCGCTAGCGTCGAGAGCGTTATCTATCTTGTTCACTTTGCCGGATACGGAAGAGTGGATGTTCGCTGATACGAAACCACCCGCCTTGGCTAGCAATGTACCCACCTTTACCAGATCCCCTTTCTTCACCACGGCCTGCGCCGGGGCGCCGATATGCTGGCTGAGGGGGATAATCACCTGTTTAGGCGTAGCGAGAGCCGTAATTTTCTTACCGGCAGACAGTTTATTCTCGGGGGGATGTATACCTCCGATTCGAAATGTCCTTAGCATACTATTAGATTTTAATTTAGATTTGTTTTTTCTTCACTTGTAACTTTCGGTGTGGCTTCCGGTTTCACGGTAGCCTCTGCCTTCGGCGCCGGTTTCACGGTCTCCGCTTTCGGAGCGGGAGCGGCTTCCTTACGAGGAGGGAAATTCAGCTCATGAATAGCTCCTGTCGGACATACAGCCACGCATTTGCGGCATAAACGACACTTCGTATAATCGATATAAGCTACGTTATTTGTTACGGTGATCGCCTCGAACGGACATTCCTTGGCACATTTGCCACAGCCGATACAAGCGTTGGCACAAGCCTTGCGAGCGGCGGCTCCCTTGTCCTTATTTACGCAAGACACGTAAATCCGGCGTGATTTAGGTCCTTTCTTTCTTAGCTCGATGATATTCTTCGGGCAAGCCTTCACACAAGCACCACAGGAAGTACATTTTTCCTCGTCTACCTCGGCGATTCCCGTAGCCGGGTTGATGTGGATGGCGTCGAAAGCGCAGGCGTTCACGCAGTCGCCATAACCTAGGCAACCGAAAGAACAATTCGTCTCGCCTCCGTAAAGGGTAGAGGCGATGGCGCAACTTTTCGTTCCATCATAAGAGTTTGTACGTGGGCGGGCCTGACAAGTTCCGTTGCAACGGACAACGGCTACCATGGGTTCGGCTGTACCCGCCTCTTTACCCAGTATTGTAGCGACCTTGGCCATGACCGGGCCACCACCAACGGGGCAGAGCAATCCGTCTAATGAGTCAGCTTTTACGCAAGCGCCTGCGAATCCGGCGCAACCCGGATAACCGCAACCTCCACAGTTCGCCCCGGGAAGGACTTCCTGTACTTGTGCGATGCGAGGATCTTCGTAGACTTCAAATTTCTTGGAAGCAGCGTAGAGGAAAACCGCTCCGACCGCCCCGATTGCTCCTAATGAAATAACGGCAATTAAAATCATGATATATTATCAATTAAGTTTTTTCAAAGTAAATATAAATCGTCTTTTTAGTTTGTCACGCATTAAGTATAGTATACAGTAATAAGGCAGTAAAAGCGATAAACCGGTTAACCCGCTCGTGGTCTCGTCCCATTGTAGATTCGTCCCGATTACGATGGCCCCCACGACTATCACCAAAGGAATGACAAATGCTAGCAATACGGCCTGAAGTCCCATGGAATTTTGTCCGCATATTATCACTACCTCGTTTACGTGAAACCGTCCCGACCGATCGGGTACCTCAATGATCTTATCCTTTTTCTCGGATGCCGAGCACATAGACTGTGCGTGGCATCCCGAGCATGCGGATTGTTGGGTAATGCGGACGAAGACGGTGTCGCCATCGATCTTCTCTACAAATCCTGTATGATTTATACTTTCGCTCATATTTGTAATCTCGACATTGCAAAATCAAGGCAAAAGTAAGTATAATTTAGAAACTATGTCACGATTAACAAAGTTTATTATTCGAAATCTTAAATCCTAGCTTACCATTTGTAATTAAAACCGAAACTTAACAACTCATTAAGCTGGAAATAACTCTTGTTATCCTCTGTTTTTTCCACTCCATCGTCGTATCTAAGGTGAAAATAGATACGTGTGGAGAAAAAGCGGCTGATGGCCAGAACCAAGGTATTCTCGAACTCCCCGATGGTATGATCGCCGTAAGTGGTAAAGAAATAAAGACGGGATTGCCAGCTTACGTTACGGTTGAAATCGAAGGCGAGGTCTGCGCGGATCGTGGAACCTATTTGGCTTAGCTTGTTATTGAACTCACCGGTTTCCTCGTTTTTCTTGAAACCGTGACGGCTATAATCGATCTCTTGTGTCGTATACATATATGTATAGGAGATCGGCGCCAAGTTGGTGCTGAATTTAATCTTCTTATGCTTGTCGGTAAATTGTTTTTCCAGCTCGTATTTCATACCGAGACCGAAGTTGATAGAGAACGGGGCTAGGAATGCGGCCTGTTTGATGCGCTCGTTCTCTTGGTAGTTGGTGAAGAACTGGGTCTTGAACTCAGCGTCGAACGTATAGTACCATTTGTTGAACGCTTGGTAGCCGACGTTGCTGTGTATACGGAATACGTCGTCACCGATCTTATAGTTCCTTAAGGTATCCTTCGGTGCCGTATATACGCTGGCTTTGAATTCCAGTTCGTTCGTTACTTGTACCTTATCTTTCTTATAGTCGTATTTTAAATTGTTCTTGGTGAACAGGTTCAAGTTGCTACTTCCACCTTTATACCAGTTCTCCGAAACGTAGTTCTGGGAGAATTGGATGGCGCTCTCGAAGGCCGATATCCAGTATCTCCGCTCCGGGATAAAGCGGGCGGGAGCGTCTACGTCCTCAAAATTGGCATCAGCCTCCACCTTGATCGGCAAGTCCTCATAAATATTCTTCTTGATGAATTTAGGTTTGATTACCTCATTGGGCAGATCCCTCTCGGAGTAGCGGAAATAAGTCGGGTAATTGTTCTGTACATATTTGTAAGCCATCTCCTCGAATTGTTTGTTTCGTTCCAGATCTTTGAAAATGGAATCTGCCCGGTATAGGTTATCATAGGGAGTCCTCTCCTTCAACGAATCGAAGTTGTAGAATATCAAGTTCTCGGGTAAATAATCTCCCCGGAAAACGATCGGCATGAACAAAGGGTTTACGATCACGGTATCCCGGAAGGTCATCGTATTATCGAAAATCGTGGAGGCGTCTCGTACCAGACGGGCCCAATACATCGCCTCGTCCGAGATTTCCAGCTCGTCTTTCTTCAAGAAACGCAGTAAATTCGTGCTTGGGGCCAAGGGCGCCGAGTAAGTCTTGTTTTGCTTCTCGAATTGCTTACGAATGTCTACGATGTTGTCTAATTCCTCTTCGCTAAGATTGATCGCGGGAATCGTATCATCCGATACGACTTGCTGTGCGGGACGTTGAACTATCGTTCCGGTAACTAGCTGGTTCTCTTGACTGTATGCCGAGCCTCCAATTAGTGAAAGTAATAATAGCGCATACACACCATGCCTCTTCATCATCATAATACCTTATTTACATCTATTAGTTGTAGTGGTCGCAAAATTAGCTAAAAAGAATGATATATAACATACGATTTGATATTTATCTGGGCAAAAGTTACGATCACTGAGGCAAAGCAGGTGTGTCTAACGAGGCTTATACGGACTTGCCTCAGTACTCCGCTGGAAGTACTGGAATACTTCGCTCAAAGTACTTCAGTACTTCCTGCGTAGTACCGAAGTAATTCCATGAGAAGTACTGTCTTTAGTGCCGGGCTTCGGGTCGGGAATCGGAAGAGTCCTGCCGAAGCCCGGGTCAGTTCTGGAGATATTCAGCGAGAAATAAAAACATTAAATTTGGCATGTCTCGATGAAAATCGCTAACTTTGCGGTTTCGAAATGCAGGTGTGCAATTAAAAAGATAACTAAAATATTACTATCGTGGCAGATACAAAGTACATTTTCGTTACAGGCGGCGTGGTCTCTTCCTTAGGTAAGGGTATTATTTCCGCTTCTTTAGGTAAGCTCCTTCAAGCAAGAGGTTACAAGGTTACTATCCAAAAATTTGATCCTTACATCAACATCGACCCGGGTACGTTGAACCCTTATGAACATGGGGAATGTTACGTGACCGTCGATGGACATGAGGCTGACTTGGACTTGGGCCATTACGAGCGTTTCTTGAATGTCCAGACTACCCGTGCGAATAATATCACTACCGGACGTATCTATCAAAGCGTGATCAACAAGGAGCGTAAGGGGGATTATCTGGGTAAGACGGTGCAGGTGGTGCCTCATATCACGGATGAGATCAAGCGTAACGTGAAATTATTGGGTAGCAAGTATAAATTTGACTTCGTGATCACCGAGATCGGTGGTACGGTGGGTGATATCGAGTCTCTGCCTTTCATAGAGAGCGTTCGCCAGTTGAAATGGGAGCTGGGTAAGAACTGCCTTTGCGTACATCTTACTTATGTGCCTTATATCGCGGCGGCGAAAGAGTATAAGACGAAGCCTACGCAACATTCCGTGAAGCAATTGCAGGAGTTAGGCATCCAGCCAGACGTGTTGGTTTTACGTACGGAGCATGAGCTGAACGCGAACTTGTTACGTAAGGTGGCGTTGTTCTGTAACGTGGCCGAGGATTCCGTGATCCAGTCGATCGACGTACCGACGATCTACGAGGTTCCTTTGGTATTGCAACGCCAGAAGATGGACGAGGTGGTCTTGCGTAAGGTCGGTATGGAAGTCGGCCCGACTCCGGAGTTGAAGCCTTGGAAGGAATTCCTTGCCTTGAAGAGCACGGCTACGGATACGGTGAAGATCGGTTTGGTTGGTAAATACGTGGAATTGCAAGACGCTTATAAGTCGATCGACGAGTCTTTGTTGCAAGCCGCTATTTACAATCATCATAAACTGGATTTGCATTTGTTCCATTCGGAGAAATTAAATAACGAGAACGCCGCCGAGCAATTGAAGGATATGGATGGTATCTTGATCGCCCCCGGATTCGGGCAGAGAGGTATCGAGGGCAAGTTTGCCGCTATCAAATACGCTCGTGAGCATGATGTCCCTTGCTTGGGCATCTGCTTGGGTATGCAGTGCATGGTGATCGAGTTTGCGCGTGACGTGTTAGGTTTGGCGGATGCCAACTCTACGGAGATGGAGCCGAATACGGCACATAAGGTGATCGACTTGATGGAGGAGCAGAAGAACGTTACCAATATGGGAGGTTCCATGCGTTTGGGCGCTTACGACTGTACGCTGAAAGAGGGCTCCAAGGTATTGGAGGCATACGGCAAGGAGCATATCCAAGAGCGTCATCGCCATCGTTTCGAGTTCAACAACGAGTATAAGAAGCAATACGAGGCCGCCGGTATGATGTGTACGGGTGAGAATCCGGAGACAAATCTGGTAGAGGTGGTAGAGATCCCCGCCTTGAAATGGTTCGTGGGCGTTCAATATCATCCGGAGTACAACAGTACCGTGGTGAATCCGAATCCTCTTTTCCTCAGCTTCGTGAAAGCTGCTATCGAAAATAAAAAATAATTGGTGATAAATGGATAAAAACACATTAATAGGTTTTCTGCTGATCGGTGTCGTATTATTCGCGTTTAGCTGGTTCAACAGGCCAACGCCTGAGCAGTTGGAGGCACAGCGCCGTTACCAAGATTCAATCGCGAAGATTGAGTATGCTCAGCAACTGGAGTTGCAGAAACAAGAGAACAAGAGTGCTTTAGTGGAGGATTCGTTGGAGAACCTGCCGGACTCGGTACGGGCGCAACGTTTGCAGCAGAGCTTCGGCGTATTCGGCGACGCTATGGTGGGCACGGAAGATTACACGACCCTGCAAAATGACGTGGTCGAGCTGCGTATCAGCAATAAGGGCGGACGTATTTGTTACGCACGCTTGAAGGAGTATGATACGTATAATGACGAGCCTCTCGTTTTGTTCGACGAGAAAGAGTCTAATTTTAATTTCACGTTGGTCACGGCTACGAACCGTGTCGTGAATACGAGCGATTTGTATTTTACCCCGGTTAAAGGGAATGACCCGAATTCCGTGATCATGCGTTTGAACACCGGCGAGGGTAGTCATCTGGATTTTACCTATACCTTGAAACCGGATGATTATATGGTGCAATACCAGATTCTGGGTACGGGATTGAACGGTGTCTTGGCACCGAGCACGAATGCCTTGGATTTATTGTGGGTGCAGGATATCCGCCAACAGGAAAAAGGACGTAAGTTTGAGGATCGCTACGTGACCTTGAACTACAAGTTCATGGCGGACGACGTGGAACACCTGAGCGAGTCGAAGAGTGACAGCAAGCAGATCCCGAACCGCTTGAAATGGATCGGTTATAAGGATATGTTCTTCTCTACCGTATTGATCTCGCAAGAGGGCTTTGAGGCTACTACCTTAGACTCGAAAGCGATTCCGGAGGGGGATGTGTTGAAACAATTCAAGACGACCGCTTCCGTACCTTTCGACTTGCAAGGTAAGGAGGCCACGAACCTGTCCTTTTATTTCGGACCGAATAAGTTCGCCTTGTTGAAGTCCTTCGATAAGGGAGTCTCTGCCGAGCAGCAACTGGATCTGGAGAAGTTGGTTCCGCTAGGCTGGGGTATCTTCCGCTGGGTGAACCAATATTTCGTGATCCCCTTGTTCGACTTCTTGGGTAAGTTTATCCATAATTATGGTATCTTGATTCTTTTGATGACTATCATCGTGAAGATCATCCTTTTCCCGTTGACGTATAAGTCTTATATGTCGTCCGCCAAGATGCGTGTATTGCGTCCGCAAGTGGAGGAGATCAACGCTAAGTATCCCGGACAGGATAAGGCTATGGAACGGCAGAAAGCGACGATGGAGCTATATAGCCGTGCGGGGGCGAGCCCAATGAGTGGTTGCTTGCCGATGTTGTTGCAGATGCCGATCTTAATCGCTTTATTCATGTTCTTCCCGTCGGCGATCGAGTTACGTCACCAGAGTTTCCTTTGGGCGCACGACTTGTCTACTTACGACGCTATCTTTAGTTGGAATAAATATATTCCGATCATCACTCCGTATTTCGGAAATCACATCAGTTTGTTCTGTTTGTTGATGACGATCACGAATATTTTTTATACCAAGTATAATATGGAGATGACGAATACCGGGCAGCAACAGATGCCGGGCATGAAGGCCATGATGTACATGATGCCGTTGATGTTCTTGGTGTTCTTCAACCAGTATGCTTCCGGTTTGACGTATTACTATTTCATCTCTACGTTGATCACAATCGTGCAGACATTGATCTTCCGCTATACGATCAATGAGGATAAATTGTTAGCTAAGTTGGAGGCAAACAAACGGAAACCGATGAAGAAATCCGGTTTCATGAAACGTCTGGAAGAGGCTCAACGAGCACAGCAGGAGACGTTGCGTAAACAACAAGAGGCTAAGAAAAAACGATAGGATAATAGTAATTGTTGTCCTTGAAAAAGGTCCCTTTATCTGCTTATTGGTAGATAAAGGGATTTTTTTTGTATATCTTGGCTCCTCTACTTGAAAAACAAGACGTCTTGATCATGATTCTATTTGTTTATTTGTATTTATTCAAAACTTTTTGTTTGTTTGCATTGTTTTGTATTCAAAAGATTGATGAGGAAATTGATTTTTTCTATATTGAGGAAATAGGGTGTCTTTTCCTGATTTATCTAGACACTTTTTTTGTTTATAAACGTAATCAGTAG
>OLSE01002314.1_pt1 | contig 11341 bp, 10 predicted proteins | sample 1673191 | NCBI WGS metagenome assembly OLSE01 (sample SAMEA3136764, study PRJEB25190) | human gut metagenome | biome: human gut; feature: human-associated habitat; material: faeces | place: Austria | collected 2013
AGGAGAAGCCGCACGAAGCTGCGCCCAGGGAACACAACGAGGAAAGAGGCGCGGGTTGCGCACAGGAAGGAGGTATAGTATATGTTGGTTTGGTGGGAGGCCATGACCCTGGTCGAGCAAATCTTTGCCGTGGTTGGCATTGCATCTACGGTGCTCCTTGTGATCGAAGTCATCCTGCTCCTCATCGGCGCAGGGCACGGCGGCGACGCAGACGTAGGTGCGGATGCCCCGGGCGACGTGCATTTTGATCCGGCGGGGGAGATTCATCCCGGTGTCCCGGGCGGTGCGGATTTTGACGTATCCGGGCATATGGATATGCCGCAGGATCTGGATATTCACATTGGCGGCGTCACGGCGGACGGCATATCCGATGTAGATATTTCCGCCGGAACGGACGCGCACGGCGGCATGGCCGATATGGGCGGCCCGGCGGGGACGCACGATACGCACACACATTTTGGCGCAAGCGGGCTGCATCTGTTCACGCTGCAGGGGCTGGTGGCGTTCTTTGCGGTGTTCGGCTGGTCGGGACTGCTGATGCTCAAATCCGGTATGCTGCCCGTGGCAAGCGTGATCCTCGCGATTGTGTTCGGTATCATCGCCATGGTGCTCATTGCGGCGGCGATGCGCGCAATGATGAAGCTTCAGTCCGACGGCACGCTCGACATCCGCAACGCGCTTGGAAAATCGGGCACGGTGTATCTGCCCATCCACGAAAAGCGGAGCGCGGCGGGGAAGGTGTCCCTCATGGTACAAAGCAGGCTCGTGGAAATGGACGCGGTCACGGACGGGGACGAGACCATCCCGACCGGCGCGGAAGTGACGGTCGTGGGCATTTCCAACGGCAATACGCTGATTGTGGTAAAAAAGTAGGAAAACGCCGCCGGAGCGGGAATGCGGTTCCTGCTGAGGGGCGCTGCAGCTGTTATTAAATAGGTTCTGAGTTTTCCGCAGGTGCGGAAGAAGGGATAGACAAAATGAGTATTGAATCACTGATCCTGATCGTAGTAATTGTTGTATTGGTGTTCATGTGCCTGCTGATCTTCCTGACGAGGTATAAAAAGTGCCCGTCAGACAGGATCATGGTCATCTATGGTAAGGTGGGGCAGAATACGGATGGGACGAACCGTACGTCAAAATGTATCCATGGCGGCGCGGCGTTCGTATGGCCCGTAATCCAGGCATACCAGTATCTGGACCTGACGCCGCTTTCCATTCAGGTAGACCTGAAAAACGCGCTCTCGCGCCAGAATATCCGAATCGACGTGCCTTCGATCTTTACGGTGGGGATCTCGACGGAGCAGGGCGTGATGCAAAACGCGGCGGAACGCCTGCTGGGTCTCGCGATGAACGAGGTACAGGAGCTTGCCAAGGATATCATCTTCGGCCAGCTGCGTCTTGTGATCGCGACGATGGACATCGAAGAGATCAATACAGACCGGGATAAATTCCTCGAGGCGGTTTCCCGCAACGTGGAATCCGAGCTGAAAAAAATCGGCCTGCGGCTCATCAACGTAAATGTGACGGATATCAGCGACGAATCGGGCTATATCACGGCGCTTGGTAAGGAAGCGGCGGCGAAGGCTATCAACGACGCGAAAAAGTCGGTTGCCGAAAAGGTGCGCGACGGCTCCATCGGCGAGGCAAACGCACAGCGCGACCAGCGTGTGGAAGTCGCGACAGCGAATTCCAAGGCGATCACGGGTGAAAATACGGCGAAGATCGAGATCGCCCAGTCGGACGCGGCAAGAAGGGAAAAGGAAGCCGAGGCAATGCGCCTTGCGACGGCGGCGGAAAAGGTACAGTCCGCAAAGGCGCTCGAAGAAGCGTACGCGGCGGAAAAGGAAGCCGAACTTGCAAGGTCGGCGCGTGAGAAAGCGACGCTCGAAGCGGATGTTATCGTCAAGGCGGAAATTCAGAAACGTCAGATCGAGCTGGCGGCAGAGGCGGAGGCAGAGCGCCTGCGCAGGCAGGCCGCCGGTGAAGCGGACGCCATCTATGCGAAGATGGAGGCGGAAGCGCGCGGCATGCAGGAGATTCTCAAGAAGCAGGCGGCCGGTTTTGCCGACATCGTGGACGCGGCGGGCGGAAGCGCAAAGGATGCGCTGATGCTGATGCTCGCAGACAAGATGGAAGATTTGATGAAGGTACAGGTGGAAGCGATCCGCGACCTCAAGATAGACAAGGTCACCGTGTGGGACAGCGGCGAAGGCAAGGACGGGAAATCGTCCACGGCAAATTTTTTGTCCGGCCTCTTAAAGAGCATCCCGCCCATGAATGAGATTTTTGAGATGGCCGGGATGGAGCTGCCCGAGTTCCTCGGCAAGAAAATAGGCCCAAAGGAACCGCCGAAGCTGGAAGGGCCGGAGGCGGAAGCGGCTCCCGGACCGGATGCAAAACCCGGGGAAAAGCTGCAGGATAAAGCATAACAAAAAGAAACAGAAAAACGGCGCGGCATTTGCCGCGCGTTTTTATTTCACCTTGGATACACAGCGATGCTTGCGCAGGCCGCCTATAGCCAGGCAGATATTTTTATGCGGGCGAAGGATATAGGAAGAGAAATACTAATAGTAAAAAATTTTATGGATATCGGCTTCGTCGTATTCCAATTCATTTTTGACCTGTCCTTTATTCATGATGTAAATACGGTCGCACATACCGATTAATTCATGGATATCGGAAGAAATCAAAAGGATACCGCATTTCCTGTGGGCAAGGGTATTCATGATATTATATAATTCCACTTTTGAAGGAATATCCAGGTTGGCGGACGGATTTTCCAAGATCAATATTTTACGGTTGGTGAAAAGGATTTTGGAAAAAGCAACCTTTTGTTTATTGCCTGTGCTTAGAACACGAACCTTCTGGCTTGGATCTACCTCGGCCTTCAATTTATGCAAATAGGATTCGGAAGCTTCTTGTACCTCGCGGGGGGAGAGATAGCCGGCATGGGTCAAACGGAACAGGTTGGATATCGTAACATTGAAATAAGAATCTTTTTGCAGAAACAAATTATTCGTATCATTGCCGCTGAAAAAAACGATACCGTTTTTCATAGCCTCATGCGGATTCTTTAATTTGACAGCTTCGTTATTGATTTTAAGGGTGCCGGATGAAATCTTTTCCATACCTACGAGCATCTGCGCAAGTGTTCCCTTGCCGGATTCGCGCAGTCCTGTAAGCCCCACGATTTCCCCTTCATGAAGCTTCAAATCCACATTCTTTACTGTGCCGGCGGCATTGGAGACGTGATTGACCTGAAGTAAAACACGGCCCTTGCGCGCGCGGGTTTTGGGGTAACGGTTACGAAAACTGTCGCCAGTCATAAGCTGCACGATTTTATCGGAAACGACTTCCTCGGTGTTTTCAATATCGGCTGTAATATTCCCGTCGCGTATAATAACGAGACGCCTAGAAATATTGCGTATCTCATCCATCTTATGAGAAACAAAGATAACGCAAACACCCTGCTGTGCCAGCTTCTTGATAATTCGGAACATCTTTTCAGTCTGCTGTTCATTGAAGGGCGCGGTAATCTCATCGAGCAAGAGGACCTTTGCGCCCATAATAATGGCTTTTGCCAGTTCAACATTCATTTTTTGGGAAAGACTAAGTTCGGAAACGGGGGTGGCGGGATCAATGTCCCATTCCATGAATTGCATCACCTGACGGTAGGCGTCAAGGTGCCTTTTTTGATCGATCAGCAAACCGCGGTTCATCTCATTACCCAGAAAAACGTTCTGCTCTACATTGAGAAAAGGAACGAGATGAGGCTCCTGAAGCACGAAATGGACTCCCGTCCTCTTGGCAAGATGAGGACTTTTTAGCCGGACCCGATTGCCCTGTATAAAAATATCGCCCTCGTCCGGCTGGAGAATTCCAGCCATAATTTTGATTAATGTCGACTTCCCTGCGCCGTTTTCTCCGAGGATACTGCAAATCTGGCCCGGATAAAAATCCAAATTGATGTTTTTGAGCAATGGCCTGCCGTCAAATGATTTTGATATGCCGGACAATTTGAAAACCGGCTCATATAGTTCTGAATTTGCGGAAGACATTTTTTTTCTCCTAAAAATGTTTACAAATCAAAAGATGTTAACAGCTTAATGTCATTTTGGTATAAATAACGCTTATATTTTTCCGGAAGATCTCCCTCCGTAACAAGGGCTGAGATTGCATTGATAGGACAGAGAAGCTGAAGGGCAATCCTATCAAATTTGCTTTTTGACGCCAGCAGGATCGTCTGCCTGGATTTATCGAGAATCTTTTTGTAAACATCCAGAGAATAGGAATGATTGATCGTAAGGCCCGCCTCGAGATCCACACAATCAGTGCCGATAAAGGCTTTATTTACAAAAATATCTTCCAGATAAGCCAATGCTTTCTCTCCATGGGTGAACATCATATTGTTATAATTCACAACGTCGCCGCCAATAAAGAGCAGATTCACAGAGGAGCAGTCGATATAGGGCAGGGCGGAAGCATTGTTTGTAATAACGGTAAGGTTTTTTTTCTGGTTCAGCTTTTTCGCCAGCATCAAACAGGTAGAGCCGGGCCCCAAATAAAAGTTATCCCCATCGTCAATCAGGGTAATTGCAAGGTCGGCGATCATTTCCTTTTCTTGAAGCTCCGGGATATCGTTTTTAGGCATATCCAGGGGATCGTCTTCCAGCAGGATTGCTCCGCCATGGACCTTGCGTAAAAATCCATCGGTCTCCAAGCTGTCCAGATCCTTGCGGACGGTTACGTCGCTGACGTTCAGAAGGGAGGTCAACGTATTGATATCTACTTGCTTTTGCTCCAGTAATATCTTTTTTATAATATTAATGCGTTGCCCTGCAAACATTTACTACCATCACCACCAAATTGCATTCAAAATTTCCACTGTCCTTTGTAATAAATTATACAATAGAATAAGCATTTCGCCAAGTTATAAAAAAAAATTTAAAAAAATCAAATAAAAACAAAATAAAAACAGGGAAGGAAGATATCCCAGCATAGGAATCCTCTTGGAAGTGTAAAACATATATGTATAATTAAAATAAAATAAGCCGTTTCAAAAGTTAATGAAAGAAAAAATAAAATAATATAATTTTTATGTTGCAATATAGAAATTATTATGCTATTATTATAAAAAATCAAAGAATAAATAACAAATCAAAATTAAAAACCAATAAATAAAAATTAAATTAAATCGGTCTCTATTCTCCGCCCATAAAGCGGAATAAAAAAATATGAGGAGGAAAAAAATGAAAAAGCTAGTAGTATTGTCGCTCGCGCTGCTGATTGTTTTTGCAACGCTTTTAACAGGGTGCTCAGGGACGGCGCAGCCTTCAGCGGAATCTGAAGGGCCTTCGGCGTCGGCAGAAGAGACGGCGGCGGAAAAGGAAGCGGAAAGCTCCGCAGCAGCGGAAACGGGAGAAAAAAGAACGATCGGCACGGTCGTTTTGGATGGAACCAATCCGCACTGCACATTGTTTGAAGAAGGATTCAGGAGCATTGTGGAAGACAAATATGGCGACGAAGCAATCGTATTGGATGCGGTAGGAGATCCGGAAACGCTAATCAACTGCATTTCGGACCTGATGTCACAGCAGGTAGACGGTATTGTATTGGAGGCGTGCGACGATGAAGCGCCGATCGCCATTCTGAAGGAAGTCAAGGCAATGGGGATTCCGGTAGCGGCAGCCGATATGTATCTGCAGACAACGGAAGATGAAGGACTGGTTCTCTCGCAGACCATCTCGCAGAATTATGAGGCCGGCGTCGCCGTGGCGGAGGACCTGATTGAACGAGCGGGCGGCGAGGAAATGAACGTGTGCATCATGGAAATGAAGCAGAACAGCAGCGGAATGATGCGTATAGACGGTTTTGTCGATACCATCGCAGGACATGACAATATTAAAATCCTGGAACAGTCTCAGCCCAGCGAGGATTCCGTGGAAGCAAAACTGGAACTGGCAGAAATTTGGGTGCAAAAATACGATAATATCGACGCGATATTCGCGTACCATGACGTTGCTGCCCTTGCAGCCGTACAGGCTCTGAAAGCGGCAAATATGCTGGATGGGGTTCTGGTCTACGGCGTGGATGGATCGCCGGACGCAATGACGTCGATCAAAAATGGGGAAATGACTGGAACAAGCAAACAGCAGCCGGATCAAATGGCAATTTCCTCGGCGGAAGATGTGTATACCGTGCTGAACGGCGGGACCATCGATCATGAGTGGGAAGTATATATTCCTACGATCTTTGTGGACGCTTCCAATGTGGACGAGTATCTGTAAAAATCTAAAACTTTAGAAGAGACGGGAAAATTGTCCCGGCCGGAGGCTGTTCAGGCCTCCGGCCGGAAAAAGGTGGCTAATATGAATGAAACGATTTTGCGGATGGAATCCATCGTAAAAAGATTTCCCGGTGTAAAAGCGCTGCAAGATGTAGATTTTGAATTGCGGGCAGGCGAGGTGCACGCATTGCTGGGCGAAAACGGGGCCGGAAAGTCCACGCTGATGAAATGCCTGAGCGGAGTGTACCCGGCAGACAGCGGAAAGATCACTCTGTTTGGAGAAAAAATCGCAATCAACACAGTAAACGACGCTATGGATCATGGAATCAGTATGATTCACCAGGAATTTGCCCTAAGCGAACAGCTCTCCGTGGCAGACAACATCTTTATGGGCAGGGAACCGGTTGGCAAATTTGGCCTCACCGACCGCAAGGCGCTCTATACGAAGGCCCAGGAATTGATTGATAAAGTAGGCGGCAACATCAGCGCCTATTCCCTGGTCGGCATGATCTCCACGGCGCAGAAGCAAATGGTGGAAATTGCAAAAGCGCTCAGCATGAATGTGAAGATTATTATCATGGACGAACCGACGGCGGTGCTTTCCAACCGGGAGGTGGATGCGCTGTTCCATCTGATAGGGACGCTGAAGGCCGAAGGAATTTCAATCGTATATATATCGCACCGGATGGAGGAAATTTTCCGTATTTGCGACAGGATCACAGTGCTGCGCGACGGGGCGAAGATAGACACCCTGGAGGCGAAGAAAACGACCAACGAACAGCTTATCAACATGATGGTCGGCAGAAAGCTGGAAGAATACTATACGCGCACCGAACACGAGATCGGCGGCACCCTGATGGAAGTGTGCAATATAACACGGTTGGACGAAAAGGTTAGAAACGCAAGCTTTGAACTGCGCAAAGGAGAAATCATTGGCTTTGCCGGACTCGTCGGCTCGGGCCGGACCGAGCTTATGAAGGTCATTTTTGGGATAGACAAAGCGGCCGCAGGCCAAATCAAAATCAATCATCGGGACGTCAGGATAAAACATGTCCGGGATGCGATGAAGCTGGGGATTGGCTTTGTTTCCGAAGACCGAAAGCTGGAAGGACTCTTCCTCGAGCGGGACGTCGAGTTCAATATCACAATCGGCGTTTTGGATAAATTCTTATCGGCCTTCAATCTGAACCGGCAAAAGGAAGACGAAATAGCCGGGAAATATGTCGATATGCTTTCTATAAAGGCATCCTCTATACAGCAAAAGACGCTGAACCTGTCAGGGGGAAACCAGCAGAAAGTCGTATTGTCAAAATGGCTTGCGATCTCGCCCGATATCCTGATCCTCGACGAGCCGACGCGCGGCGTGGACGTAGGGGCAAAGGCGGAAATTTATGCGCTGATCGATCAGTTGGTGCAAAGCGGAGTCAGCATCATCATGGTTTCATCCGAAATGCCCGAGCTCATCAATATGAGCGACCGCATTTATGTGATGTGCAATGGAGAAATAAAAGCGTGCCTTGATAAAGATGAACTGGAACAAAATACCATACTGAAATATGCTTTGGGGGTATGAAGAATGAATCAGATTACAACGGGAAAAAGCGAATTCAATAATTTCAAAGTGCGCTTCATGGGGGCGCTGAAAACAAACGGAGGCGTAATTCTTGCGTTTATTATCGTATTTGTTATCGCCTCGATTGTCTCGTCAAAGTTTTTGACATTCAATAACCAGATGATAATCCTGAGGACGATCTCCACAACGGCGCTGTGTGCCTTTGCCATGACCTTTGTCGTGCTTACAAGCGGCATCGACCTTTCGGTGGGATCGTTTATGTCCCTTGCGGGGTGCCTGACGACCATATTGATTTCATGGTATGCGGTTCCCTCGTTCCTGGCTATATTGGTTTCGATCGGGGTAGGCCTGGCATTTGGCGCGGCAAACGGCCTGATTATAACAAAGATGAATATGCCGCCGTTTATTGCAACTCTGGCAACGATGAATATTATGCGCGGGATCTCGTATACGATCACTGGCGGCAAACCTGTTTCCGTAACGGCGGACAGCCTGTTTGAAAATATAGGCGCGGGATTCCTTGGGCAAGTGCCGATTGCCGTTATCTATGTCGTTATTGCATTTGTATTTCTGTGGATGCTTCTGAACAGGACGAGATTCGGCCGCCATATCTATGCGGTGGGCGGCAATCTTACAGCCGCTAAATATTCGGGAATCAACACGGATAAAACGATTTTTCTCGCTTATGTGCTGACGGGTGTTTTTTCCGCCTTCGGCGGAATCATATTGGTATCGCGCCTGAATTCGGGCCAGCCGACAATAGGCGAAGGCGCCGAACTGGATGCGATCGCCGCCTGCATTGTGGGCGGGACAAGCCTTTCAGGCGGCTCGGGCACACTGACCGGAACGTTGATCGGCGCAGTATTGATGGGCGTTATCAGCAATATCCTGAACCTGGTGGGAGTCAATGCCTTTGTGCAGCTGATCGTAAAAGGACTTATCATTATCTTCTCGGTATATATCAATACAATACGCAAGCCGGTGAAGAGGGCCAAAAGTGCGGAAAGCTGAGCCGAAAAGGGACGTGCCGGATGATCCCCAAAACGGATAATACGGAAAATATAAACAAAGGAGAAAAAACAGGATGAAAGATAATATTTTTGAGATCGACCACTATGCGATTACGGTGCGCGACTTGAAAAAGACCCGGGAATTTTATGAAAGCATATTAGGGTTCGAGTTTGCAGGCCAATTACTAACAGAGGATGGAAACGATGTTCTGGCGTATCCCTCCTATGAAGACCTGACGGGAGTTCCGGGCGTTAAATTTAAGATTATGTTCATGAAGGGCTATGGAATCACCCTGGAATTTCTGGAATATGTTTATCCGGAAGAGATCGTGATCGATACGAAACCATATATACGCGGAACGGCCCATCTTTGTTTCCATGCGAAAGATGCACAAAAAGCCTACGAAGAACTGAGCAGGAAGGGCGTAGAGCTTTGCGCGGGCAAAGCGGTTCGCATCGAAGGCGGGACGCATGAAGGAGTATGCGCCTTCTATTTTAAGGACCCGGACGGCTTCCTTCTCGAAATCAAGACGGAAGCCGGAGACTGAAGCAAAAAAGGCCGGCCCGGGAAAAAGCGAGCGGGTTGCTTGCTGCGGGACGCATACAAATATGGCGCCGGGCCGGGGGAAAATCAATTTCAATCAGGCTTTGGCGTCCTTTTGTATGAGCGCTGAAAGCCGGGCCGGAGGGCTTGGGCGGCTAGAAAAGAAAAGGAGGAGCATCCATGACGCAGGCCTTGGCCGATGCCTTGACGCAATTGAAGAGAGATGCCGTTTTTCTACAGCAAGTGTCAAAAGAAGGCCTTGTGAAAAACGAATATGGAGTCACGCGGAAGATGCCGCCGCCTGTTCCGCCGCATCAGAAGGATGACGTTGTGATTTGGGCCTATGACGGCGACAATATTTCAGGGATTCCGCGCGAGCGTGATTTCTTTGTATTCCAGTATATCTATAAAGGATATGTTTATGAGAACATAAACGGAAGGCTATTGCTGCTTCAGGAGGGAGACACCTTTCTCGCGCAGCCGAATGTCAGGCATTGCGTATCCAGGCAAAAGCTGTCCCCTGTTGCAGGAGATACCTGCGTCGTTTATTTTGCGATCAAAAAGGAGCTGTGCCTGCAGTCCTATTTATCCTATATACCCGAGGATACGGATATGCTGCACTTTTTTATCAATCCCCTGGGCAGCGGTAATATTGGTCAATATATGGTGGTAAAGGGGAAGAAGAACGTTGATATACGCCGGATCATAGAAAACATCCTGCTTGAATATACACGGATGGATCGTTTTTATACGCGTGTTCTCGACGGATTGTTTGTGACGCTGATTTCGCTGCTCGCAAGGAATTGCACGATATGCAGCGTACATATGCAGAGAAATAACGTGATCTCGCCGATCCTTAATTTCCTTCGCTGCAATTATGCCGGCGCAACGCTGAAGGAGACCGCGGAAAAATTCAATTACCATCCGAACTATCTTTGCGCACTCCTGCGCAAAGAAACCGGAAAGAATTTTACCGAGCTGGTTCGCGGCTACAGGCTGGAAAAAGCCTGCCTTTTACTCAACCCCTCCGACCTTTCGGTCAGCGAAGTCGCATCGCTCGTCGGCTATTCCAATATCAGTCATTTCTATAGGATATTCAAAGAAAAATATAAAGTTATGCCCTCAAAATTCCGTACGGCCCCTTTTGGGCAGGCCGCGCTTTGAATTTAAACAGGGAAAGGGCGGCCCACAAAGGCGAATAGTGATAGACTGGGGAAACCTTATTTCTCCGGCAGGTCCCTGCTCCCGGAAATCGCTTCCATTCTCTCGAACGCGTCGTTCCAAATGGCGCTTTGTTTTGGCTCATATTCCTCAAGAATAAAAGAATTGCGGACAACTTCGCGCAGCTCGCCGATATTTGAGATCTCTCCCAGCGCCATCGCCTGGGTAAGGAGGTTGCCGACGCATGCCCCTTCAACCGGCCCCGCTGTAACCGGCTTCCCGGTGCAGTCGGCAGTCATTTGGTTGAGTAATTTGTTTTGTGTTCCTCCGCCGACAATATAAAGGCGTTCTATAGGCCTGCCGGTAATGGCCTCGAGGCGCTCTATGGTCCAACGGTATTTAAGGGCCAGGCTTTCGCAAATGCAGCGGGCGGTCTCGCCCTCCGTCCGGGGGACCGGCTGGCCGGGCCTTTTTCAATATTGGGCGATTTGCGCGGGCATACTTGTCACGCCGAAAAAATCGCTGTGGCCCGGGTCGATCAGGGAACGAAGCGGCGCGGAACGTTGTGCCGCCGCCGTGATTTCGCCGTACGAAAGGTCTTTTCCATTGCGTCTCCATTCCTTGCGGCATTCCTGGAGGAGCCAGAGCCCGGTTATATTTTTAAGCGGGCGGAAGCCTCCCTGCACCGTTCCCTCGTTGGAAAAACCATTCTCATACATTTCATCCTGGAAAATGGGAGTATCGGTCTCAATACCAAATAAAGACCA
>OLSE01002324.1_pt1 | contig 11268 bp, 8 predicted proteins | sample 1673191 | NCBI WGS metagenome assembly OLSE01 (sample SAMEA3136764, study PRJEB25190) | human gut metagenome | biome: human gut; feature: human-associated habitat; material: faeces | place: Austria | collected 2013
CGATGAACTGGCCGGAAGAGTCCTTCAGGCCCTCCACGCGGCGGATGTCGATGCGCACCGAGGCGTAATATTTCAGGGCGCGGCCGCCGGTGGTGACCTCCGGGTTGCCGTACATCACGCCCACTTTTTCACGCAGCTGGTTGATGAAGACGCAGACCGTGTTGGTCTTGCCGATGACCGAAGTCAGCTTGCGCATGGCCTGACTCATCAGGCGGGCCTGCAGGCCCACATGGCTGTCGCCCATTTCGCCCTCGATCTCAGCCCTCGGCACCATGGCGGCAACCGAGTCCACCACGATGGCATCGATGGCACCGGAGCGCACCAGTGCTTCGCAGATTTCCATGGCCTGCTCGCCGGTGTCCGGCTGGCTGACCAGCAGATTGTTGATGTCCACGCCCAGCGCTTCGGCATAGGTGGGGTCCAGTGCGTGCTCCACGTCAATGAAGGCCACTTCGCCGCCCTGCTTCTGGGCTTCGGCCAGAATGTGCAGAGCCAGCGTGGTCTTACCACTGGATTCCGGGCCGTACACCTCAATGATGCGGCCGCGGGGCACACCGCCCACGCCCAGAGCCAGATCCAGACCCAGACTGCCGGTGGAAATGGCATCCACCTGCATGGAGGCGTTATCACCCAGCTTCATCACGGCACCCTTGCCGAACTGCTTTTCGATCTGGGCCAGCGCAGTGGCCAGCGCATCCTTTTTGGCCTCCGGCTCGGTCTTTTTGGTCGCCGGGGCAACGGTGTTGTTGTTCTGATTTTTTGCCATAGCGTGCTGCTCCTTTTCTTCCTGCTGCCCGCCGTGCGCGGGCTGTCCGTATACTTTCCAGTATAGTATACCACAAAATCAAAATATTACAACAAGAAGTTGTTTCTATTTTCACTTTTATTTTTCGGGTCTGTGGGCGATCATGCACCGGTCGTTGCCGCCAAAATCCTTGCGGCACTCAATGTCTGCCCAGCCGTTTGCAGCCAGCAGTGCCGCCACAGCCTGCCGCTGCTGCCAGCCGATCTCCAGCACCAGCGCTCCGCCGGGCCGCAGTGCATTCTGGTAATGCTCTGCAAGGGCACGGTAAAACACAAGGCCGTCCTTTCCTGCTTCCAGCGCCATGGCCGGTTCCTGCGCCACCTCCGGCTGCAGATGCCGCATCTCCTCGGCGGTGAGGTAGGGCGGGTTGGATACGATCAGATCAAGCTGCCCTTCCGGCAGGCCCTGCCAGTAGGTGAACAGGTCGCCCTCCACCGGCTGCACCGCATAGGCTGGCTTTGCCTTTGCGCGCAGAGCGTTCAGCGCCGGCCCCCAGTCAAAGGCCGGGGCATCTGCCTGCTCAAACGCGGTAGGCTCCAGCAAGTCCTCCGTCTGCCCGCCCTGCCCTTTCAGGGCGCAGCGGCAGTTCTTTTCCAGATAAACAAAAGCTTCCGGGCTTTTTTCCACGCAGGTCACCTGCGCCGCCGGGCAGAAGCGCTTGACGCCCAGCCCCAGACAGCCGGTCCCCGCGCAGAGATCCAGCACCCGGGGCGCTGCAATGCCCGTCAGGGTATTGGCAGCTGCTTCCGCTACCACCTCAGTGTCTGCCCGGGGGCAGAGCACACCGGGGCCAACGGCAAGGTCAAAATCCAGAAAGCTCCAGATCCCGCACAGGTATTGCAGCGGTTCCCGCTGCTCACGGCGCGTGCAGAGGGCTTCCAGCTTTTCCGCTTCCTCTGTGGTCAGCACCCGGTCGGAAAGGCGGGCATCCCGCCCGGCTGCCACGCGGAACAGCTCCCGTGCATCGTAATCGGCATCCGGACACCCTGCAGCGGAAAGCCGGGCTTCCACGGCCCGCACCGCTTCGCGCGGGGTCAAACCAGCAATTACCATCTGCCATCCTCCGGGTCCTCGGGCAGCACAGGGGTCACAGCGGTAATGGCCACCTCGATCATGCTGTCGTCCGGTTCAAACACGGTCAGGTGCTGCACCCAGATGCCGGGCTGGCGGATGATGCGGGTGGCAATGTTATCGGACCGGCCGCACCACTTGAGCAGCTCATAGCTGATGCCCATGACCAGCGGCAGAAGCAGCAGCTTGAACAGCACCCGCAGGCCGATGCTGCCCCACGGCAGCACGCTGTAGAGGAACACGCTGACGATGACCACCAGAATGAGGAAACTGGTGCCGCAGCGCGGATGGAACCGAGTGTACTTGCGCACATTCTCCACGGTCAGCTCATCACCGGCCTCATAGCAGGCAATGGTCTTGTGCTCGGCACCGTGGTACTCAAACACGCGGTGGATCTCCTTCATCTTGGAGATGGCCACCATATAGGTGAGGAAGATGCCAACTTTCAGCACCGCTTCCAGCACCACCTTGGCCCAGCGGCCCAATGTCACAAAGTGGTTCACGCCGCCCACGATGAGGGTGGGCAGCACGGTGAACAGCAAAATCGCCAGCAGTCCGCCCAGTACGGCGGCACAGGCCAGCAGTGCGTCCTCTGCCTTTTTGCCCAAGTGGTCGCCCACCCATTTTTCAAAGGCAGTCTCTTCCTCTTCGGGGTCGTAGTCGTCACCCATGCTCACCTGAGCCGAGTACATCATGTAGCGGTAGCCCACGATCAGGCTTTCGATCATGGAGATGGCACCGCGCACCAGCGGGATCTTTGTCCAGATGCCGTGGTTCTTCACAGGGTCGATCTTGGTCTCAATGGTGCCGTCCGGCTTGCGCACGGCGCAGCAGATGAGCTTCGGGCCGCGCATCATGATGCCTTCCATCAGCGCCTGCCCGCCGACGCTGGTCTTGAAACGTTCCTTTTTGGGTTGATTCATTGGGTTCTCCTATCGGATCATATTTTTCCCGGTTATTTTACCACAGAATTGTGACAAAATCTTCACGCCTTATGGTACAGCGGCAAGCCCAGTGTGACCACTGTGCCGCGGCCCAGCGTGCTCTTGATGTCCATGGTGCCGTCCAGTGCAGTCATGATGGAATCCACCAGCGCAAGGCCGATGCCGCTGCCCCGCACCGAATTGCTGCCCTTGTAGAACTTGGTCTTGACGTTTTCAAGGTCTTCCGGCGGGATGCCGCGGCCCTGATCGATGATCTCCGCAAAAGCCTTGTATTCGCCCGCCCACAGCTTGACCGTGATGCGTCCGCCGGGGGCCGAGTACTTGATGGCGTTGTCCATGATGTTGATGAACACCTGCCGCAGACGGTCCGGGTCGGCATAGACCGGGATCATCTCCTCCGGCTCGGTGTAGCTGAGCACAAGGCCCTCGCGCTGGATGCGTGCTTCACAGAACAGCACCGCATCGGTCAGCTCTGCCACAAGGTCCAGCGGGCGGCAGTCCATACGGATGCGGCCGTTCTGCAGACGGCTGAAATCCAGCAGCTCTTCCACCATGTTGTACAGGCGGCCCGTCTCGTTGTTGATGATCTCAAGGCCCTTGCGGTAGTTCTCGTCTGCCGGGTCGTCCAGTGTGCGCAGGGTCTCCACCCAGCCCCGGATGGAGGTGAGCGGCGTGCGCAGCTCGTGAGAGACGGAACTGATGAACTCGTTCTTCATCTTCTCGGTCTCTTCCAGCCCTTCGGCCATCTGGTTGATGGTGCCGCGCAGGCGGTCCACCTCGTCGTGCTCATTGCCAGTGACCGGCAGGCGCACATCCAGCTCACCCCGGGCGATGCTGGCTGCGGTGCGCTCCACCTGCCCCAGCGGCACCACGATGCTGCGGATGAAGTACAGGCCGGACATCACGGTGAAAGCAAGGATCACCGCCGCGATCACAACACTTACCGCGAGGGCATTCTTGATCTGCGCTCCCACAAGGGTCAGGCTGGTGACAAGACGCATCGCCGCCACATCCTCGGCGGCATAGGGCACCAGATAGCAGGCCGCCATCACCAGCTCGCCGGACTGGGTGCGGTAGACCGCCACACCAAGGCCGTCAGAAGCCTCCTGTGCCTGCTCAAAGTCGATGCCGGTCACAATGCCGTCCGCATTTGTGCCGCTGGAGGACGCAATGACCCCGCCATAGCTGTCCAGCAGCATGAACTCGTATTTGTCCTTATCGGCAAACTGCTCCACCATGCGGCGCAGGGCCACGCTGCGGGTAGCCGCCGTGCTCTGCACCGTATCGCCGGTGTACATTTTCAGCTGGCCGGACACCGAAGAGAACCGCCGGTACATGGTCTGCTGCACGCTGTTATAATAGCTGCGTGTGTAGTTGTACAGGAACATGGTTTCGGCCAGCAGCACCAGCAGCACGGTGATGAGCAGGTTGCCCCGCAGCCATCGGCGGGTGATCCCGCTTCTCATTCTTCCCATCTGTAACCGTAACCCCACACAGTAAGGATATGGGTGGGATGGCTGGGTTCATCCTCCACCTTCATGCGCAGACGGCGGATGTTCACATCCACGATCTTCACGTCACCAAAATAGTTCTCGCCCCACACACCCTTCAAGATCTTCTCGCGCACCAGCGCAATGCCGGGGTTGCGGAAGAACAGCTCCATGATCTGGAATTCCACCTGCGTCAGCTCAATAGGCTGGCCTGCCTTGAGCAGCACGCGGCGGTTCTCGTCCAGCACAAATTCGCCGCTGGTGAGCATCCCCAGCGGGTTTTCCTTTTCTTTTTCGTCCCCGCCTGCAGTACGGCCGACGCGGCGGCACAGCGCTTTCACACGGGCCAGCAGTTCGCTTACGCTGAAAGGCTTGGTCATATAGTCATCGGCACCAATAGAAAGGCCGCGGATCTTGTCCTGCTCCTGTCCCTTGGCGCTGAGGATGATAATGCCGATCTTCTGATCGGTGCGGCGGATGGTCTCGCACAGGGAGAAGCCGTTCATGCCCGGCAGCATCACATCCAGAATGGCCGCATCGCAGCCCGGCTTCTTCTCCAGCAGCGGCAGAGCCGCCTCGGCGCTTTCGGCCTCCACAGCCTCCATGCCCGCAAGGCGCAGGTTCAGCGCGATCATCTCGCGGATGTTGGCTTCATCTTCAACGACAAGCACTCGTACCATGAACTGTTCCTCCGTTCTTTAGTTGAGCAGATACAGCGCCTTGGACAGGCGGTAATTTTTATCACGGATCTCCACATCCGGGGCAAGCTTCGCCTGCATCTGGCGGGATGCCACGATGCCAAGGCGGGTCCAGCCCTTCAGGCTGGAGGTGGTGCGCACCAGACGCAGGGTCATTACCAGCTGGTCTTCGTCCACCGTGCGCAGCTCCACTGCACCATCATATTGTTCGCTGTCGGTCAGTTTGAGGTTGCCCTCCCACTCCATGGGCAGCTCGATATAGCAGTTGGTCTCTTCGTCCAGCAGCCCGAAGCTTTTTTCCGGGTGCGGGCTGGTATAGTCCATCCACACGATAAAATCCATGCGGCGGCTCTGGCTCATGTTCAGCAGGCCCGCTTCGTCCGGCTGGGTGGGGATCTCCACGATGCCGTCGCCGTCCAGATCCTGACTGACCAGACTGGGCACATTGCGCAGGGATGCGGTGTAAAGCTTTTCGGTGCTGATCTGATCGGCAGGCACCATCTGCTGCGTGTCCTCGTCAAAGCGCAGCAGCACGCTGGCCAGATTGTTGCCGGAAATGCCGGTCCAGCCATCCAGCACCAGATAATGCCTGCCGTCCGCACCCACACCCGCCGCCACCGAGGCGCAGCCGGCGAACCGATTGGCGGAAAGGCCCATAACAGCCACCTGCTGGAAGCTGCCCTCTTTATCCACGGTCAGCAGTTCGATCTGCACGCCGCCGTCCTCCAGCGTAGACATCAGGATCAGGTCCTGATTGCCGCCGCCGGTGATATCCTCCACCAGATACTGCTGGTACTGCTGCTCCAGGATCGTGGAAAGCACGCCGTCGGTGTAGGAATACACAGCCAGATAATGGTCGCCCTGTGCCGCTGTATAACCCACCACCAGTTGGGTGGCATCGCCGGGCTGCAGCTGGGCCAGCCCCACCGACTCTACCGTGTCTGCAAGGCCCTCTACGTTCTGGCGCACATGCCAGATGTCGGCATCATCCTTCTGCAGGATGGCAATGCACACGTTGGAGCTTTGGGCGGTGGTGTAAAGCACGGCGGCATCCTGCCTGCCGTCACCGTCCAGATCCTGCAGCAGGAAAGGCGAAAGCAGGTCGCCCTGCATGGGATATTTGAGCTGTGCGCTCTCCCCCAGCCAGTCGTTCAAGGCAGTCTGCACATCGCCGTAATCGCCGGAAAGCTTGGGCGCACGCAGAAGCTCTTCCACCTGCACCTGTTCACCGGGCATGCTGCAGCCTGCCAGAAGCAGGCACAGCAGCACGCAAGCCAACCACCGGCCAAAATGATTCGGATGTTTCAACCGCTGCGCCTCCTCTGTGTGGAAAACTTGTCCGGCCAAAGGCCGAAAACATGCTATTGTCAGTATACCACGGGCCGGGCGCAATTCCAACACCCGAAAACGAGAAAAGGGGCTGCCGCACCACATTTGGTGCAGCAGCCCTTTTGGGGTCCTGATTTTTATTCTTCGGTCTTGTCAAACAAGCCTTTTTCTTTTGCGGCGTTCCAAGTCAGGCAGGTGCGCAGCTTGCTGACGGGGAAGGCCGGGTGGAATTTATTGTTGTCCGCATCGTCCTTCATCAGATCCTGCTCCACTGCCCAGCGGGCGGCCTTTTGTGCGTCGGTATCGCCCTCGTTGATGTCGCTGTAGAGGGCGGTGCTTACAGGCTCCGGCTTCCCGGCGTGCTCCCACAGCAGCTCGGCCAGCTCGATACGGTTGGAGGGCATGGGGATGCCGGGCATATTGATGACGCGGTAGATGCCGGTGCCGGCTTCATAGATAATCGCACCTGCGGCAGCACCGATCACCACAGCAGAGATCGCGCCCTGAATGTTGCCGGTATCGCTGGGTCCAACCGGGTCGGGTTCAGGAATGGGGTCATTCTCGAAGGTTGCCTTTACTTCCACGTTCTTATCCGGCATGGTAAAGGTCACCTTGGTGGGGTCGTTCTCGTCCGGGGTCGTCAGGAAGGTGTCTGCTTTCTGTTCCTCATCGCCTACCTTCACCGTCCAGCCGATGAAGTGCTGTCCATCCGGCGCAATGGCTGTCAGGTGCACGGTTTCACCCACCGGCACAGTGCTGCCGCTCGGTACGGACGCATCGCTGCCGTCAATGTTCGCAGTCATATGATCGCCGATGTTCAGCGTGGGAATCCCCTTGAAGTTTGCCTTTATTTCCACGTTCTCAGCCGGCATGACAAAGCTCACTTTGGCGGGGTCGTCCGCGTCCGGTTTCAGGAAGGTGTCCGTGTCTTGCTCAACACCATTCACCTTCACCGTCCAGTCGATAAAGCGCTCGTTGGCTTCCGGCTCCCTGCGCGTTGCTGTTACAGTATCGCCCTTAGCAGCTTCGGTCTTATCCACAGTGCAGTTTACAGGTGTGATGTTATACGGAATATTGCTATAATACGGTTCCGCCTTAACATTATAAGCGGGCATGGTCAGGGTCGCAGTGGTTTCGGTGCCATTCTTCAACAGATTGGCAAGTTCTGTTTTGTCCGTGATTTCACTCTCAGTATCACTTACAACTTTATACAGCTTCCAGCCTGCAAATGTCTTTCCTTCGGAAGCATCTGCGGCAGTCAAAGTCACTTCAGTGCCTGCGGCCACAGGGGCATCCAGCACTTTGTCCTCAAGCTTTGCAGCGGCATTGTCTGTGGTCACAGTGTACAGCGGACGCACATAACCGCATGTATTGCAGTCCTTGTCTTTTGCATCGGTGTAATCATGGGTAGTTTTCGCCACCTGTTCAGCCGTCAGGCCCGGGCAGTTTGCAGTAGTGCACTCCCTCCAGTGTTTGGTACCGTCATGGTTCCACTTGTAATTATGCCAATGCACATCCAGGTTAAAGATTCTACGGCCGGTATGGGGGGTGTTGCCGGTATTGTACTTATAAGTAACCGTAGTTCTACCCGGGGTAACTTTCAGTTCGGTTCCGTTCCGCTCGCCATTCGTCCAGTCACTGGTCTTGCTGACATCAAAATTTCCCGGCAGCTGACTCAGGTCGTAGATGCCATCTGCATCCACGGCAATCTGGTAACGGTTGTTGCTTGTATAAATACTAGGAACCGGAGGCATTACCACATTTTCATTGAAACTCAGCGAGGTCAGTTTATTATCGCCGCACCTCAGATCAGTCCACTTTGTGTTCTGACTTATATCCAACTCTGTCAGCTGGTTTTCATCGCATTCCATGGAGCTCACTGCTGAACCAAACTTTAGTGAAGTCAGTCCACACCGGTTGCAACTCAAGCTTGTCAGCTTATCGTTCTTGCTCACGTCCAGCTCAGTCAGCGGGTTTCTATCACAAACCAGCTGTTCCAATGCTTCATTACTGCTTACATCCAATGATGTAAGACCATTCTTCATGCACTCCAAGTGTTTTAGTGCTTTATTGTAACTCACATCCAGCGAGTTCAGCTTACTTCGCATATCATTCGTGCTCAGGCATTCCAGTGCTTCATTTTGGCTCACATTCAACGTCGTCAGGTAGTTGTAACCACACCGCAGATCTTTCAATGCCTTATTCTTGCTGACATCAAGCTGCTCCAAGTTGTTCCAATTGCACCACAGCGTTTCCAGTTTCAGGTTCTTGCTCACGTCCAGCGAGCGCATATGGGTATTAGAGCATTTCAATGTGACTAGTTCCGGGAAATACTCAATACCCTTCATTGTCGGGCAATATGAGTCATCTGGCAATTCGATCGTTATTACCTTATTTCGCTCCTCCAGGCTGAGGCTGTCATTTCCATCTTTGTCATACTGCTTGACATAGTTTTGGAAGTCCGTATCTTGGAAGTTTGTGCTATTGATTTCAACAGACTCCGGCTGTACAAATTCTTCCTCCGCCTGCGCACTCGCGCCATTTTCCTGTTCTTCCGCCCCCGGCTCCGCCGCAAACGCGCCCACCGGCAGAACCGACAGCATCATGCACACCGCAAGTGCTGCACTGAGAAGTCTCGTACTCTTTTTTCTCATGTTCTCTTCCCCTTTTCGTTTGTTATTTTGCAGGCACCCACCCCAAAAGGCACCGTCTGCTCTTCAAGTTTACCCCCCCATACAACATATCAAGAGGCATTTTGGCCGAAAATAGGTTCGAGTTTTTAGTGGAATTGTTGAAATGTTTGCAGTTTGGCCCGCTATTCCCGGTAACATTCAGAAGCAATGAAAATGCCACGCAAAAAAAAGCCCTCTCCCATTGCTGGGAAAGGGCTTTTGAACACTGTATCAAACAGTCAGAGCAGATCAGACGAGCTCCAGAACTGCCATCTCAGCAGCGTCGCCGCGGCGAGCGCCGATCTTGATGATGCGGGTGTAGCCGCCGTTGCGGTCAGCGTACTTGGGGCTGATCTCATCAAACAGCTTCTTTGCAACATCTTCCTTGGTGATGTAGGCATAAACCTGACGCTTGGTGTGCAGGTCGCTTGCCTTGCCAAGGCTGATCATCTTCTCGGCCATGGAACGAACGTCCTTAGCGCGAGTGACAGTGGTCTCAATCTTGCCATTCTCTAACAGGTAGGTAACCATAGCGCGCATCATAGCGTTGCGGCTGTCGCTGGTTCTACCGAGCTTTCTGGTACCGGGCATCCCGTTTCACTCCTTAATTATTTTTAGTTATCGTCATCCGTGTTCAGCTTGAAGCCCAGAGAATCCAGCTTTGCCATGACCTCTTCCAGGCTCTTGCGACCGAGGTTGCGGACCTTCATCATCTCGTCCTCGCTCTTGCTGACCAGATCTTCCACCGTGTTGATGCCTGCGCGCTTCAGGCAGTTGAAGGAACGCACGCTCAGATCCAGCTCTTCAATGGTCATTTCCAGAGCCTTTTCCTTGTCGTCGTTGGTCTTCTCCACCATGATCTCAGCGCCGGCTGCCTCATCGGACAGGTTGACGAACAGGTTCAGGTGCTCGGTCAGCACACGGGCAGCCAGAGAAACGGCTTCCTGCGCATTGATCGTGCCATCGGTCCAAACCTCGATGGTCAGCTTGTCGTAATCGATTGCCTGGCCAACACGGGTGCTCTCGACGTTATAATTCACCTTGAGCACGGGGGTGTAAATGCTGTCAACGGGAAGAGTGTTGATATCGTTCTTCTCGATGATAGCCTGTTTGTTGCGCTCTGCGGGCACATAGCCGCGGCCCTTATCGAAGGTCAGCTCCATGACGAGCTTGCCGCCCTCGCCCAGGGTTGCGATGTGCCACTCAGGGTTCAGAATTTCGATGTCGTCGCCCTGCTTGATGTTGTCAGCGGTGACCTCACAGGGGCCGACTGCCTCAACACGCACTGTCTTCGGACCATCGGTGTACAGCTTTGCAGCAATACCCTTCAGGTTCAGGACAATTTCGGTAACGTCTTCCTTGACGCCCTCAATGGTGGAGAACTCGTGAACCACGCCATCAATCTTGACGCTGGTCACGGCGACACCGGGCAGAGAGGAAAGAAGCACACGACGCAGGCTATTGCCCAGTGTGATGCCAAAGCCACGCTCCAGCGGTTCTGCCACGAATTTGCCGTAGCGGCCGTCCGGGGACAGGCTTGCCGTTTCGATTTTGGGACGTTCAATCTCCATCATATCTATGCCCTCCTTGTCAAACCGGCGCTGCCGCCGGCCCATTATTAAATTCTTTCAAAGAAAAGAATGCGAAAGTGAGCCGTCCACGGGGAAGGCCCAGCCTTCTTAATGGATTACTTGGAGTACAGCTCGACGATGAGGTGCTCTGCGACTTCGTAGTCGATATCGCTGCGCTCGGGCAGCTTTGCGACAACACCCTTCAGAGAACCGGTCTCACGGTTCAGCCATGCGGGCAGAGCAACAACGGGAGCCTCGGGGCCGGTCAGCTTTGCAAACTTTGCAGAGCTGCGGCTGGACTCGCGCACTTCGATCACGTCGCCAGCCTTCACCTGGTAAGAAGGAATGTTGACCTTCTTGCCGTTGACGGTGAAGTGAGCGTGGGACACCAGCTGACGAGCGTCGCGGCGGGTCTGAGCAAAGCCCAGACGGAACACGACGTTGTCCAGACGGCACTCCATGATCTGCAGCAGGTTCTCACCAGTCTTGCCGGGGCGGGCCTCAGCACGCAGGTAAGCATTGTGGAACTGCTTTTCCAGAACGCCGTAGATAAACTTGACCTTCTGCTTCTCCTTCAGCTGAGATGCGTACTCAGACTGCTTCTTGCGCATATTGCCATTGGAGTTGCGGGTGGTATTCTTCTTTGCATAGCCCATGACCGCAGGAGAAATGCCCAGGGCCTTGCAAC
>OLSE01002328.1_pt1 | contig 11259 bp, 9 predicted proteins | sample 1673191 | NCBI WGS metagenome assembly OLSE01 (sample SAMEA3136764, study PRJEB25190) | human gut metagenome | biome: human gut; feature: human-associated habitat; material: faeces | place: Austria | collected 2013
GGGCGTGACATTATCCCCGTCCCCCTGTCACGCCCCCTAGACGCGCTCGGCGTAAATGTCGGCGTTCACGTGCCAGGAGCCATCGTCGCGCACGTTGACGTTCTGCCAATGGAAGCGGTCGTCCTCGATGGACGCGAACACCCATTTATGCCGTCTGTCGCCAAGGTTCGTGAGGACGACCATGTCGCCTTCACGCCGCGCCTCGAGCCGGAAGATCTTCCCCGCGTAAGCGTAGGCGACGTCCCATGCATGCGTGCCCGGGTTGTAGACGCGCAGTGAGGTGCCGTACTCGGCGAGGGGATGCGGCGTCTCCGTCCGCACGTCGCGCGCCGGCAGGATGATCACGTCCTGGATGCCCATGCCCTCGAGCACCCGAGCGAAGATCCACTCTCCTTCGACCGAAGAGGACAGGTTGCGATCGAGGTAGTCCAACCTCCAAGAACCGACAAGCTTCCCGAACCAGTCGTGCTCCTCCGGAAGCTCCGGGCTCCTGCCGTCGCTCACCAGCGCCTTGACGAACTCGTCCATACGCGCGCCCTCCCATCTCGTCCCAGCCCGCCCGCACACGATCAAGTATACCCGAGCAGCCGGTGCGGGAACCGCTCGTTCGAGGCAACGCCTCCTGATGACCTCCCGCAAACGGCACGTCATCAGCTCGGTACGCCTCCCTCGCCCACGAGCACCCCGCATCACAATGGGGCCGTACCTTCACCTTGAGAGATTGGAGAGCCCGTGTACTATTCCAGCGGAAACTACGAAGCGTTCGCCCATCCGGCAAAACCAGAGGGCATCGAGGACAAATCGGCCTACATCGTCGGCACCGGGCTGGCGGGCTTGTCGGCCGCGTGCTACCTGATCAGGGATGCTCAGATGGACGGCTCGCGCGTACATATATTCGAACGCGACGCCGTGCCGGGCGGAGCCTGCGACGGATGGGAATATCCCCAGATCGGCTTCACCATGCGCGGCGGGCGCGAGATGGACAACCACTTCGAGGTGATGTGGGACCTGTTCCGCTCCATACCCTCCATCGAGGACGAGAGCATGAGCATCCTCGATTACTACTACCGGCTGAACAAGCAAGACCCCAACTACTCCTTGTGCCGCGCGACGGTCAACCGGGGCGAAGACGCCGGTCTCGACAACACGTTCGGCCTGTCCGACAAGGCGTGCAGGGAGATCATGAACCTGTTCTTCACTCCCGAAGAGCAGCTCGACGACAAGGCCATCACCGACTACTTCTCCGACGACGTGCTCGATTCCAACTTCTGGCTGTATTGGCGCACCATGTTCGGGTTCGAGAACTGGCACAGCGCGCTCGAGATGAAGCGCTACATCCAGCGTTTCGTCCACCACGTCGGCGGGCTCCCCGACTTCAGCGCACTGCGCTTCACCCGGTACAACCAGTTCGAATCCCTCATCCTGCCCATGGTGAACTACCTGAAAGGCCAGGGCGTGCAGATCCATCTGAACACCGAGGTCGTCGACATCACGTTCTCCAGCACCCCGGAGCGCAAAGTAGCCACCGAGGTGCAGACGATATGCGAAGGGGCCGACAAGACGTTTCACCTCACCGACGACGACCTGCTGTTCATCACCAACGGCAGCTGCGTCGCCAATTCGTCCTTCGGATCGCAAGACGAGCCGGCCCAGTTCAACGCCGTGCTGGAAAAAGGAACCGGATTCGACCTGTGGCGACGTATCGCACGGCAGGATTCCGCATTCGGGAATCCGGAAAAATTCATCGGCGATCCGGAGAAGTCCAACTGGATGAGCGCCACCGTCACGACGCTCGATGAGAAGATCGTTCCCTATATCGAGAGCATTTGCCGTCGCGATCCGTTCTCGGGAGGCGTCGTAACCGGCGGCATCGTCACCGCCAAAGACTCGAACTGGCTTCTAAGCTGGACGTTCAACCGGCAGCCCCAGTTCCGCGCCCAACCCGGCAACGAGCTGTGCGGCTGGATATACGGCCTGTTCACCGATGTGCCCGGCAACTACGTGAAGAAAACCCTGCGCGAATGCACCGGCAAGGAAATATGCATGGAGTGGCTGTACCACCTGGGCGTTCCCGAATCGCAGATCGAGGAGCTCGCCGAGAACAGCGCCAACACGGTTCCGTGCATGATGCCCTACATCACGGCGTTCTTCATGCCCCGCGCCGCCGGCGACCGCCCCGACGTCGTGCCTGAAGGCGCGGTGAACTTCGCGTTCATCGGCCAATTCGCGGAAACGCCGCGCGACACCATTTTCACCACCGAGTATTCCATGCGCACCGGCATGGAAGCCGTCTACACGCTGTGCAACGTCGACCGCGGCGTGCCCGAAGTATGGGGCAGCGCGTTCGACATCCGCGATTTGCTGAACGCCACCACGTTGATCAGGGACGGCAAGCCCATCACCGACATGGAGATGAATCCCCTCGAAAAGCTCGCCCTGCACGAGGGAATCGAGAAGATCAAGGGGACCGACCTCTACGGTCTGCTGGTCGAGTTCGGCGTGATTCCGCCCGATCGCGGCGACGCGCCCGCGCCCGCCACCGGAGCCGTATACCCCGGCATGCATTAGACGTTTCCGTTAAAAACCGAACCCCCTGTTCAAAGGGGGTTCGGGACGAATTCCTTACACGTTGAACTTGAAGTGCATGACGTCGCCGTCCTGGACGACGTACTCCTTGCCTTCCTGACGAAGCTTGCCGGCATCGCGGCAGCCCTTCTCGCCGCCCAGCCCCACGTAGTCTTCGTACGAGGCCGTCTCCGCCTTGATGAAGCCGCGCTCGAAATCGGTGTGGATGGCGCCCGCCGCCTGCGGAGCCTTCGCACCGACGGGGATGGTCCAAGCGCGCGTTTCCTGTTCGCCGGTGGTGAAGTACGACTGCAGCCCCAGAAGTTTATACGCCTCGCGCACCAGGCGCGCCAGGCCGCTCTCTTCGAGACCCATGGCCTCCAGGTACTCCTTCGCCTCGGCAGGTTCGAGCTCGGCCAGGTCGGCCTCCACCTTCGCGCTGATGGGCACGGGGCGGCAGCCGTCGATCTCGGGCAGATCGGCGTCCAGTTGGTCCTCGTCCACGTTGGCGATGTACAGCATGGGCTTCATCGTCAGCAGGTGCAGATCGTAAATGGCAGCCTGCTCGTCCTCGTCCAGCCCCAACGTGCGGGCGCGGTGCCCCTCGTCCAGGCCTGCGAGCACCTTCTTCGCCACCTCGACCTTCTTGGCGCCGTCCTTGTCGCGCTTCGCCTCTTTTTCCAAGCGCGGCAGGGCCTTCTCGATGGTGGCCATGTCGGCCAGCATGAGCTCGGTCTTGATGGTGTCCACGTCGGAGAGCGGGTCCACCTTGCCCGCCACGTGCACGACGTCCGGGTCGCCGAAGAAGCGCACGACCTCGCAGATGGCGTCCGTCTCGCGGATGTTCGCGAGAAACTGGTTGCCCAGGCCCTCGCCCTGGCTCGCCCCCGCCACGAGGCCCGCGATGTCCACGAACTCGATGGTGGCGGGCACGATGCGCGTGGGATGGTCGATGTTCGCCAGCGCGTCCAGGCGCGCGTCGGGCACGGGCACCACGCCCACGTTGGGCTCGATGGTGGCGAACGGGTAGTTGGCCGCGAGGCCGCCCTTGTTCGTGAGGGCCGTGAACAGCGTGGACTTGCCGACGTTCGGCAGGCCGACGATACCGATGGAAAGCGACATGGGACTTCCTTTGACGATCGATGCAAACGTATCGTCCCATGATAGCAAATGAAGAGAGGCTGTGCAGGTACGCGCGGCTATCCCTCTGACCTCTTGCGGCACTCCTCCAGCGTGGAATCGATGATCAGCAGGGCCGACTGGGCCGCATCGAGGAGAAGCGCGCCCTCGTCGGTCAGCTCGTTGTCGCGCGAGCGATCGAACAGCTCGAAGCCGAGCTCTTGCTCGAGCGCTTTGATATGGTTGCTCAACGTGGGTTGGGAGACGAACAGCTTCTCGGATGCCGCCCGGAAGCTGCCGTAGTGGGCAAGCGCCACGAACTCCCTCAAAAGCTCGATTTTCATCGAAGCCCCTCCCTTCCGAACCTCGAACGCCCGCTGCGCACGTCCCGCGCCCGCCTCATAGCCCGCCCCGGGAAAGGTGCTCGCGAAACGCCTCGAGGACCGGCACTATGCAAGGTCGCTCGGAGATTGGCCGGTACACCAGGCTTCGAGGCATCAGCAAAGGAGCATCGTCGACCAGGTCCCTGATCACGTAGCCTTCCCGACGGGCGAAATACTGCGAGAGCATCGATTTGATGGAGATGAAGATCGAATCCCCCAAGTCGACGGTCCAGAAGCTCAGGAGGTTGTCCATGGGGATGAGATGGAACCTCAAGTCCATGCCATCGCCCAGCATATGAACGATGATGCGCTTCCAGCTCTCCGACTCTATGACGTCGAGCTGGGCCACCTCTACGCCGCGCAGGCGTTCGCGCGTCAGGGGGCCCTGCGCGAGCGGGTGGTCCTTCCTCATCGCGATGGCACATGGCTCGTGCCCGTACCGTTCGTAGCGCAAACCCATGCCCGCGGCCTCCGCCCGCAAAGACGGCAGCAGGTCAAGATCGTACATGACCATGACATCGGCGCCCTCTTGCGTGAACGGGTACAGCATCGGCCTCTTGTTGTCGTAGCTCGCAAAGGCGTAACGACACGGACAGCTCTTCTCAAGCATAGCGCGCAGTTCGAAGACCGAGCAGCGCAGCGATATGTTCACCACCGGGTCCTGCTCCTCACGCAGGTCCGCAAGCGCATGGCACCGCTCCAAGCCCGAGTCGATTACCTCCAGCGCCCGTTCCATGCCGTCAAGGAACACCGTCCCCGTCTCGGTGAGCTCGTTGCTGTCGGAGCGATCGAACAGGGCGAACCCCAGCTCCTGCTCAAGACCCCTCATATGGTTGCTCAACGTCGGACGCGCGACGTACAGCCCGTCTGCGGCCTCTTGGAAGCTGTCGCATCGAGCCGATGCGACGAACTCCCTGATATGCTCCAGCTTCACGGCGTCCCTCCCCCGACCATCCCGATCCGAGCATTCGCCTTGATGATACCGGGTGTCCCCCTTCCCGGCAACAGCTTCACGCACCTCTTCGCAGGCAAAGCATCCCACCTGCGAAGCCAAATCGAATCGGCGTATAAAAAATGCGAACGCTCGCCCCTGTCGCATCCTCGTTAAGATACTCACGCCCGTTAACGAGGAGCAAGGCGCAGGACAGCTTGAGGGGAGTCCGCGAAGCTCACGCGCGAAGCTTTGCGCATCTCTGCAACCTCCAGCAAGTTCTCGCCGCGAAAAACCGCGACTTCAAGAAAGAAGGAGAAGCATACGCATGAAGCATGCCGAAGGAACCATCCTGGGCGCTGCCATTGGGAGAAGGAGCTTTCTGAAGGGCTCTGCCGCGGCAGTCATCGCGGCCGGCCTGGGATCGAGCTTGTGCGAAAGCCAGCCCGCCGTTGCCGACGAGAAGAAGACCGGTGCGAGCGAGGACATCGTCAAGCCTGGCACCTGCCGAGGGGGCTGCGGCGCCGGCTGCCAGATGAACGTGCACGTCCGAGACGGGAAAATCGTCAAGACGTCCCGGAGGAAGCAAAGCGACCCCGACGTAACCCGCGTTTGCAACAAGGGGCTGACCCATGCGCTGCGCGTCTATGCTGAAGACCGCCTGAAATATCCCATGAAGCGCGTTGGCGAGCGTGGCGAGGGCAAATGGGAGCAGATCAGCTGGGACGAGGCCATCACCACCATTTCCGACAAATGGAAAGAGGTCGCCGAGAAGCACGGCCCTCGAGCCAACGGCTTCCTGTGCGGCCCCGGAAACATCCCCCCCGACTCCCAACATGGAAAGCGCCTGTGCTCCGCCATGGGCGCAACGCTGCTCGATGCCGCCCAAGACCGCGTCTTCTACGCATCGTTTCCCCCGATCGTAGGCTCGTACAAGGGGGCCGGCGGAGGCGGTCGCAACGACCTCAAAAACGCCAAGCATATATTCATCTGGGGATTCAACCCTTCCGAAGGAGATAGCCAGACGTTTCATTACTTCCTGCGCGCAAAGGTCGAGCATGGCGCCAAGATGATCGTCATCGATCCGACGTTCACCATCGCAGCCTCGAAAGCCGACCTGTTCGTCCCCATCCACCCCGGCACCGATGGCGCCCTTGCCTTGGCCATGGCCAATGTCTTGGTAAGCGAAGGCCTTGCCAAGGAAGACTTCCTGAAGTCGGACACCGTAGCTCCGTGCCTGGTCAAGGAGACGGACGGCAAATACCTCCGCCTGAGCGATATAGGCAAGGCCACGGTCGGCGCACCCGAGGACAAATGCGTCGTACGCGCCGAGGACGGATCCCTGGGCGCGCTGGGCGAAGTTGCCAACCCGGTGATCCGCGGCACGTTCGCCATCGAGGGCATCGAGGTGAGAACGGCATACGATCTGCTGCTTGAGCGCGTGTCCGAGTGGACCCCCGAGAAGGCTTCCGAGATCTGCGACGTTCCCGTCGAAACCATCAGGGAACTCGCCCACCTGGTCCAAGACGGCCACAACTCCGTCAACATAGGCCTTGGCCTCGACCACGTCACCAACGGCATGGCAACGTTCTCGTCCATCCTCTCCATGTGCATGATCGCCGGCCAGTACGGCCACCCCGGCAACACGGCGAAGGGCATGTTCCGCGGCGAGATATCCATCGGATGGATGCCTTACGGCCTCGCGAACCCCAAGGGAGCGCCCGGCAGCCAGGTGTTCTACTCGCCCGCCCTGCTCAACTGCATGGAATCCAAGAAATACGGCGACAAGGACATCAACATCAAGACCCTCTACATCTGGGACCACAACCTGTTCGGCACCCAGGTGGGAGGCGTGCGCTGGCGCAAGTTCCTGGAAGACGTCGAGCTTTTGGTGGTGGCCGACGTGGTCTCCACCAGCACCACGAACTACGCCGACATCGTCTTGCCGGCCTGCCATTACTTCGAAACGGAAACCGCCTCGGGCGACGACACGCGCTACGTGTTCCATAACGCGAAGTCCGCAGAGCCTCTGTACGAGTCGAAGAGCGACTTCGACATCTTCAAGATGCTGTTCGAGAAGATGGATTTGCAGGAGTACGACTTCAAGGACATCGACGAGCTCATGAACGCCGTATTCGACAACCCCACGGCAAAGAAGATCAATCTCACCTGGGATCGCGTGAAGGAAGAGGGATCGGTCCTGACCTTCGAACCCGACGATCGCGTCATGGGCCAGGAGGGCACGTACGGCACGCCGACGGGGCGCCTGCAGTTCTACCAGGAATCCATCCCGCTCGACACCGACTACGGCCAGACGATCGACTTCATGAAAGAGCGCCTGCCCTACTGGGAGCCGCCCATGGAGGCCTGGAAGGAAAACCCCCTGGCAGAGAAGTACCCGTTGGTGTTCACGTCCGAGCGAAGCAAGTACAAGGTCCATACGCAGTACACGCGCGTGCCCTGGCTGCTCGAGTTCGAAGACGAGCCCTACGTTGCCGTCAACCCCGTAGACTGCGAAGCGCGCGGCATCGCCGACGGCGACTACATCCGCATGTTCAACGATCGAGGCACCTGCACGCTGCGCGTGCGGTTCAACAACGGCATACGCCCCGGCATGGTCGTGATCGACCACGGCTGGGATCTTGACCAGTTCGTCGACGGGTTCTACTGCGACCTGCTGGGATACAACGTAACCCCCGTGGTGGCGAACAGCTATTACTTCGACACGCTCATCGAAATCGAGAAGGCAACGGTCTAGAAAGGAGGAGCCTGCATGCATTACGGAATGGCAATCGACCTGCAGCTGTGCTTCGGCTGCACGGAATGCGCGGTAGCCTGCAAATCGAACAACAACCTGCCCAACAACATGTGGTGGAACCGCGTGCTGACCGACGGAGGTGACTACCCCGACACCGCAAAAGGCACGTATCCCCAGGTAAGCATGGCTCACTACCCCGTCGGGTGCCAGCATTGCGCAAACCCGGCCTGCGCGAAGGTCTGCCCGGTCGGGGCAACCTGGCGCGACGAGAAGACGGGCATCGTGGTGCAGGACGTCGACAAGTGCATCGGCTGCCGCATGTGCATGGGCGCCTGCCCCTACAGCGCCCGCACGTTCAACTGGGAAGAGCCGGCCTACGCCGTTGACTTCCCCCTGGGCGACTTCGATGCCCCCAAGCACGTTGCCGGCGTGGTGGAGAAGTGCACCTTCTGCGCCAACCGCCTTGCACGCGGCGAAGAGCCCGCCTGCATGGAGCACTGCCCCGGACGAGCGCGGTACTGGGGCGATCTGGACGATCCTGACAGCGACGTGTCTCGCGCGATCGCAGGACGTCCCACCGTTCGCTTGCTGGAAGACAAAGGCACGGAGCCTTCCGTGTACTACTTGGCGTAAAGGAGTGCCTCAATGACTGAATCGACCACGATCAAACGCTCCTCGACCGCCGTCCTGCTTGGGATATTCGCCGCCTTCGCCTTTGCAGGAACCGCCTGCTTCGTCTTCCAGACCATGCAGGGCCTGCACGTGGCAAACCTGGGCAACGACGTCACCTGGGGCCTCTACATCGTCGGCTTCCTGCTGTTCACCGGCGTTGCCGCAGGATGCTTGCTGTTCGCCTCGGCACCGTTCGTCTTCTCCGGCCTGGAAGCTTACCGCCCCTATGCGCGCGTGGCCTCCTTCGTCGCCGTAGCATGCGGATGCTTGTGCGCGGGCCTGTTCATCTTGGTGGATACGGGAAATCCGCTTCGCGCGTTCTCCATCCTGACCAGCTTCCAGACCATGTCGCCGCTATTCTGGGACACCGTGATCCTGATCGCCTACGTGGTGCTGGGCTGCGCGTTCACCTTCGCGCTCGTCAAGGCGCACGAGGGCGCGAAAACCGAGGCCTCGGTGCGGCCCCTGGCCAGCGCGGTGTTCGTTGCCGCTTTGCTGGTCGCCGTCACCTCGCTGGCGTTCGCGCTCCAGGTAGCGCGTCCCACCTGGAACAACCCCGGCCTGATGCTCTCGTTCTTCATCGCAGCTGTTGTTGCCGGCGGGTCGGTGCTCGTCATCGTGTGCGCCATGCTCGACCGCAGCGGCTATCTGCCCATGGGCGAGAAGGCGGCCCGCGGCCTCTCGCGCACCGTCGCCCTGTTCCTTGTCGCCGAGCTCGCCTTCTCGCTGACCGAGGCGTTCAGCGGCCTGTACATCGCCGTGGGCGAAGAGGCCGCCGTTGCCGCCTGGCTGACAAGCGGACCGGGAGCGCCCTTCTTCTGGATCGAGGTAGCGTGTTCCGTAGCCGGCATCGCGCTGCTGCTTCAGAAGTCCCAGACCCTGCACGTCGCAGGAGCCGCCCTGGCCTTCGCATCCATCTTTCTGGTGAAGTACAACATGCTGCAAGCGCAGCTGCACAACCCGCTGATCGGCTTCGCGGGCCCCGTTGCCGCGCCGGGAGCCCCGGCGGGCGCGTACTTCCCCGCAATGATCGAGTGGGGCGTGGCGCTCGGCATCATCGGCATCGGACTGCTCGCCTTCACGTTGGGCATCTCCAAGCTCAAACTGGGAAAGTAGTCCCGCCCCCCGGGTGCGGATGCCCGCCGCGCGCGCGGCAACCCGCACCCCAGCCAACCCCTCCTCGGGCGGGAAGGCCCTCCCCTCACCCTCCTCCGGCCCTCCCGCCCTTTCCCTTCGTACGAGCAAAGGAGCACCCTCGATGAGCAACGCTGCGACCGGCAACCCGATACACCCGGACCTTCTGCGGTTCCAAGGATACGCTGATTTCTTCAGGCTGGCGTCGATGTTTTTCCTAAGCCCCTCCGAGGAGCTTGCACAGGGAGTCATCGACGGCAGCGTCTTCGACGACATGCGCGCCATCTTCGAAGACGCCGGCCTCGACCCCTCATGCGCGGCTTTCGCGCACGAGAGCGCGCTCCGTCGGGAAAACCCCACGGCAAGCGAAATGAGAACGGAGCTCCGACGCGACTACACCGCGTTGTTCACCCATCCCGAACGCCCTCTCGTGGCAATCTGCGAGATGAGGTTTCGGGATGGGCGCGACCGTGCCGAGGCGCCCTCCACGCCCTTCCTCAACGAGGCGGCCCTGCATGCCGAGAGCTGCTACCGCGCGGCAGGCCTCTCCCTGGACGGCAGCCGGGCGCGCGAGCCGGGAGACCACCTCGCCATCGAGCTTGAGTTCATGGCCTACCTGAACGCCCGCCTGGCCGAGGCACTCGAGCGCAACGACCTCGACGCGCACCGGCGCTGGGAGGAGGCGCTCTCCGAATTCGAGCCGCACCTGACCAGCTGGGTTCCCGACTTCTTCAGCGCATGCGAGCACTCGGGGTGCGGCACGGTGTACCCCTGGCTCGGCCGGATAGGGACGGTCTTCATGGAACGGTATCTCGAGGACCGCGCATAGCGGCAGGGCCCGCCCTGCCTCTGCGCCCCCCGCCAAGGAGGCGCAGAGGCTCCTTAACGGGGGAACCGCACCTCCGGGGAGTAGCATGACAGGCCGTCCGCGCAGGCGGCGGCGCGCTCGGGCGGCACGTCCATGCGCTCGAGGTACTCCTGCTCGTCGGCGCACGCGCGCGCGATCTCCACGTTGCGCACGACGGCCTCGATGTCGCGCAGGATGCAGGCGGAGTCGTCCGAGCGGCCCACGATCTTCGCCGCGGCCACGCCGGCGCGCTCCAGACGGTACACGGCGCACAGGCCGCAGGCGGTGCGGTGGAACCGCCCGTAGGCCTCGTTGTTCTCGCGTGCGGCGCGCGAAAGGCCGCTGCCGCGCCCCACGGTGTAGAACTCCCGATCGGCGTGGCGCACGTCCCAGCAGAGCGCATTGCGGTCCTGGAAGTGGCGGCCCAGGCAGTAGCCGTCCGCGAAGATGCAGCCGTTGCGCATGAGGAACGCCTCGTACTCGAGCGTGGGGACGGCCCGCATGATGGCCTCGATCTCTGCGAGCCCCACGTCGCGCGGGATGATGACGCGCGTGCAGCCCAAGCCTTGCAGCGCCCGCGCGATCTGTTCGTTGTAGACGCCGCACATGGTGGACGCCACCACCTCAAGCCCGCAGTCGGCCGCCGGCTCCACCGCCTCGGGAACCGACACGATGACGCCGGCCGCGCCTTCTTCCCTCAGACGCTCGAAGTAGCCAAACAGGAAGTCGAGCTGCGCCTTCGAGTACGCATTGGCGTTGAACGTCACGTACAGCTTCTTGCCGAGCGCGCACACCTCGTCGGCGATGGCGAGCACCTCTTCGAACGAGTACGGGTTCGCCTGGTCCAGAA
>OLSE01002331.1_pt1 | contig 11249 bp, 9 predicted proteins | sample 1673191 | NCBI WGS metagenome assembly OLSE01 (sample SAMEA3136764, study PRJEB25190) | human gut metagenome | biome: human gut; feature: human-associated habitat; material: faeces | place: Austria | collected 2013
CGGTGTCTTCCATGGGATGCTCCGTTTCTCGGGTGCGTTCGGTACGCTTCCGATGCTACGGGGCAAATATCTACTGGTCGTCAACGGCTGGAAAATTCAAGGCAAAGCGCGCCGTGGTGCGCGCGCCGCCCTCGGCGCGGTTCCCCAGCGTCAAGCTGCCGCCATGCTTGTCGCACAGCAGCGCAGCTATGTTGAGGCCCAGGCCGAAGTGGTCCTTCGACGGCGACTCGCTGAAGAACGGCGCGCATCCCTGCTCCAGCGCCGCGGGCGAGAAGCCGGGCCCGTCGTCCTCCACCGTGAGCACGAGGAACCCGTCGCGCACGTCCATCCGCGCTTCGACGTGCGCGGCGGCGAAGCGGGCGGCGTTGCCCACGAGGTTCTCGGCCACCTCCTCTACCAGGGAGCGGTCGACGGCGAGCTCGGGGCGCTCGGCATTGCATTGCGCGCTGACGGAGAGCGCGAACGCCCGGTTCGGCGCGCAGAGCGACCGGCCGATGTCGTCCACGGCGCCCGCCACGGCATCGAAGGGCTGGGCAGCCGGCCGCACGGTGCGGTCCTCCAGTTTCTGCAGCCCGCTCATGGCCGTCACGTAACGCTCCAAGCGCTCCACCTGCGCAGCGAGCGAGGCCGCGGAGGACGCCAGCTGTCCCGGGGTGGCGTCGCCGGCCTGCAGGTGCGCCTCCAGCAGCTCCACCTTGCCCTTCAGGATGGTAAGCGGCGTGCGCAGATCGTGCGCGAACGCGGCGTTCAGGCGCTTGCGCTCCTCGGCCGTGCGCCACAGCGCGCGCTGCGAGGCAGCCAGCGACGCGCGCATCGTCTCGAACGACGCGGCCAGCCGGCCCAGCTCGTCGTCCCGGTCGTACGCCACGGAGAAGTCGAGGTCCTGATCGGCGATCTTCGACGCCGCCGCGTCGAGCGTGGAGAGCCCCGGCGCCAGCCGCATGCGGTAGAACCGCCGTGCCGCCGCGAAGATGCACACGCCGAACCACAACGGGAACATGAAAAACATCAGCAGTCCGAACAGCGTTGACAGCACGCTCGCTCCCTCCGAGGGAGCAGAGTGGACGTAGTAGCCTATCGGCGAGACGAGCAGGTCGCCGAAACGGGATGAGCCCGCCCCGTCGTCCGCCGCTCCGTTGCCGGTCCCCTCGTCGAGGAACGCGCCGTACGGGTTGTTGGCGTTCTCGGCGGCCCATTCGTCGAACAGCTCGCGGGCACGAGCGTCGTAGGCGGGAACGTCCTGCACCGCTATGCCGTCCTCGCCCTCGTAGGAGGAAAGCTCGCTGCTGCCTGCGAAGTACTCCTCGAGAACGAGCATGCCCTCCTCGCCGGTCTCCACCCGGTACGAATACGTGTAGGCTTGGATCCTCTCCACGTGCAGGCTCGCCGGCGGGTTGCTTATCGGTATCGTTTCCCGCCCATCGTCGGCGCGCTGCACGAACAGCTCGTTGCCCGCCTGGTCGATGGCGAGCGAGCGGGCGGGCACGAGCGCGTTCGCCTCGGCGTCGTACAGGTAGAGCCCCGATATCTCGTAGGCGTCGGCGGTCACTTCGTTATGCAGCGCGGCGAATACCGATGCGGTGGCGGTGGACAAGCCGAGCGCTGCCACCAGGAACCCCAGCATGTACACCATGAACGAGGTCTTGAGCGACGCGTTATGCCACCGTTCGCGCAGGCGCGCGATGCGCCCCGTGCGCGAGCTTCTCATACGCGCCATCGGTAGCCCATGCCCCATACGGTTTCCACGGGGTCGTGCTCGGTGCCGGCCGCAGCCAGCTTCTTGCGTATGCGGCGTATGTGCTCCGTGACCACCTGCGAATCGCTCTCGTTCTCCCACCCGCCCACGCGCTCGTGGATGCGGTCGCGATCGAACACCTGCCCGGGGTGCTTCGACAGGAACGCCACGATATCGAACTCGCGCCGGGTGAGCTCGACGGGGGCGCCCGCCACCGTTACCGTGCGGGTGCGGTAGTCCACGGCAAGGTCGCCATCGAAGCGCACCTCGGCGTGCACTTGCTGGCACTGGTCGCGCGCGAGGTGGGCGTCCACCCGCGCGCCCAGCACAGCCAGCGAGAACGGCTTCAGCACGTAGTCGTCGGCCCCGCAGGCGAAGCCCTCGAGCGCATCGACATCCTCCACGCGCGCCGTGAGGAACAGGATGGGGCAGGTCAGGTGCTCGCGAAGGCGGCGGCACACCTCGAACCCGTCCAAGCGCGGCATGCCCACGTCCAGCAGCACAAGGTCGGGGCCGTGCACGGCCTGCTCAAGCGCCTCCTGGCCGCTGCCGGCCGTGAGCACGCGGAAGCCCCGGCCGGCGAAATATTCCTCCAGCATCTCCACTATCTCGGGCTCGTCGTCGGCAACCAGCAGCGTTGCCCGGTGCTCGCACTCGGTCATGGCAGGTTCTCCTTCGGGATGTCGGTCGGCCGCTCGTGTTGGAGCGCTCGGAGGCCGAGCATAGCACGAGAATGTCGACAAACCATCAACGGCCGGCTTCCTCCATCGTCCCGTATCCCGCCTCATGCGATCCGGGCGAAGGCCCGCTACCGCTCCGCGCGCTGCTTCACGATGAGCACGGGCACGGCGGCCTCGCGCAGCACGTGGCTGCTCACGCTGCCCAGGATGCCGCGCAGGGCGCCCAGGCCGCGCGAGCCCATGACGATGAGGTCGCAGGCATGCTCGTCGGCGAAGGCCACGATCTGCTCGCCGGGCACCGTCTCGTCCAGGAGGTCGACGGTTATCTCGTTCATCAGGCCTTTCAGCAGGCCGCCGATCTGCCGGCGCAATGCGGCATCCGCCTCGGCGAGGGCCTCGTCGTAGTGGGCGTGCAGCAGCACGGACGACAGCTCGTCGGGGGTGTTGCGGCCTTCCTTCTCCAGCTTCTCTATGACCAGCTGCTCCGTGTCGACGATCTGCACGATGTGAAGCGCGGCTCCCGGGTCCTCGCGGGCGTAGCGCACGGCCTCGGCCAGCGCCGCCTGCGCCGATTCCGATCCGTCGTAGGGAACCATGATGTTGTCGTAGAGCATGGCCGCTCCTCTCGCCAGGCGCCCGTCGGGGGCGCAATCACGTCGCTCTCAGTATAGCAGGGCGGTTATCGCAGGTCCTCCCGCAGCCGTGCCGGGTTTTCCACGCGTTCGCGACGCCGCGCTGCAAGGCCCGATCCGCAAGCGCACGCGAGGGCCGAGAGGGCTGCGGCGCAGAGCACTGCCGTGGTTGCTGTGGAGTCGCCGGTGGGAACCAGCGCGTGCGCGTTGCCAGGTACGGGGGCGGGGCTCGGCCCTGGCACGGGGCTTGGCCCGCCCTTCACCGCGATGCGCCCGGCGCCGTTCTCGTTCGCGTAGGCGGAGTCTGCGGCCACCACGCCGCCCAGGTCGTTCTGGATGAACGAGATGAGCGCCTCGTAATCGAGCCCCTGTTCCGCCACCAGCACGTTCGCGTCCTCGAACATGGAGAACCCGTCGCCGCCGTCGCGCAGCAGGTACGTGATGGAGGCCACGGTGTAGGTGGCGTCAAGATCGATGGGCTGGCCGTTCACCTGCACGTTCTGAACGCGGCGTGCGCCGTCCGCACCGGCGAAGGCGCCCTGCGCGTCCAGCTTCACGGGCGAGGGGATGTCGGTGCGCACCTCGAAGGAGAGCCCCGAGGTCTGCAGGAAGGAGCCGCTCGGCTCGGGCAGGTTGCGCACGCCCATTTCCAGCGCGTCGACGATAGCCTGGCCCGAGGCCTCCACCATGCAAAGCGCGTTGGCGAACGGGAGCACGGCAATGGCGTCGCCGTACGTGACCTCGCCCGGCGCCACGTCGGAGCGGATGCCGCCGCCGTTCGCGAGCCCTATGTCGGCCCCCAGCTCGGTGCGGAACGCGTCGGCCACGAGGTCGCCCAGGTTCGTCTCGCGCGTGCGAACCGCCCAGGTGAAGCCGTCGTCCTCGTATGCCCGCAGCTTCACCTCGGAGCGGGCCACTACCGCATCGAGCGTTTTGCCCAGCTCGTCTTCGATGCTCTGGATTAAGGCGGCGGTGTCCTCGTCCTGCTTGACGGGCGGCTTCACGAGCTCGGCCGAGATCGTGTCGTTGACGGGGTCGATGACGATCTTCCCGCAGGTTTGCAGCTGCGTGCCGGTCTGCGCGAGCATCACCTCCTCGCCGTCCTTGTTCGCGATGCGCTTCTCATATTGCTCGTGGGAGTGGCCGTCGATGACGACGTCGATGCCGGAGGTGTGCGCGATCACGGCGCTCGCGCGCCACGGTGCTGCGACGCCTGTCTCTCCCAGGTGCGCGAGCGCCACCACGTAGTCGGCCCCGGCGGCGCGCGCGTCGTCGACGGTCTGCTGCACGCGGTCGTAGAGCGTCTGCCCTGTCTCATCCTGGCAGAAGCCGTAGACCAGGTTGCCGTCGGCATCCTTGAAGTGGGCGGGGTTCGACGCGGTGAGCGTCTCGGGCGTGGTGATGCCCACGTAGGCCACCTTCGTGGGGCCGTAGGATTCCATCACATAGGGGGCGAACTCGGTTTTGCCGGTCGCAAGGTTGTCGAAGTTGCACGACGTGTACGCCGCGTTCGAACGGTTTACCAGGAAGCGCAGCCGGTCCATGCCGTAGTCGAACTCGTGGTTGCCGGGCACGGCCACGTCGAAGCCTACCTGGTTCATGATGTCCACCAGGTACGACCCTTCGGAGAGCGTGCCGATGGGCTTGCCCTGCACGGCGTCGCCCGCGTCCACGAGCGCCACGTTGCCCGCGCCGTAGGTCGTCTCGGCCTCCTTCTTGATGGTCGAGACGCCTGCGTAGCCGATGCTGGTCGCGTTGCCTTCCTTGTCGAAGGTCTCGTCCACGCCGCAGTGCACATCGTTGGTGTGGAGGATGGCGAAGGGCCGCTCGGGGGTTTCCACGGTGTAGGCCTTCAACGTGGCGTTGTTGAACCAGAAGTTGTCGCTGGCGCCCTCGCCGCCCATGTCGTCGAGGGCGAGGTCGTACCAGGCATCGATGCCGGTGAGCTCGTCGGTGTAGTAGCTCTGGCCGGGTTCGCACTTCGTGTACGCGACTTCGTACGAGCCGTCGTCGCATTCGGCGGATATCTGGTACGAGCCGTCTGCAAACTGAACGGAGGACACGACCGAGAACGTGTCACCCGGCTCCACCTCGAACGCCGCATCGCCCAGCTCGAAGGTGAGATACCCCGCGTTGTCCAGGGATTGGGTCGTGCTCCACATGAGCTCGCCGCTCGTGGGATCGAGCCGCTCGGTCTTGTCGACGGTGGACGAGGGGTTCTTGTACACGGTCAGCTCGATGGTGCTACCGGCCTCGTTCACGAGGGTGCTCACCGCACTTACCGTTTCAAAACCGCGTGCTTCGAACACGTTGGCGAACCGCATGGACGTGTCGCTGTGCCACCATCCGTCGCCCATGCCCGCGCCGTCGTACTGGTAGATGCCGTCGTAGGCGTGGTCGGCGCTCCCTGCCGCGTACGTCGCGTCCTCGGCCTCGTAGGACGTGAAATCGCACAAGGTGGTGTCGTAGTAGGACAGGTAGAAGTAGCCCCCGTCGCCCCAGTCGTCCGCCCAGCTGTTCTTGACGATCCATGCGCCGTCGCCCGCAGGCGGCTCTTGGTACTGGTAGTCGCCGAAGGGGAGGGAGATGGTCGTTGGGAACTTCTCCTTCTCGAAGGTATCGTCCCAGCCGACGATGGACACCTCGTGGTTCGACACTTGCGTGGCTGTTTCGTATTGATCGTATTCATATGCGCAGTAATACGCGCTCTCCTCGCAGTTCCAGTAGTAGGTTGACTTGTCGCCTTGATAGTGGGTGTAGTATGCCGCATCCACGGCGCCGCGCTCCATGAGAGCGGCCTTGACGGCGTCGACGGCGGATGCGTCACGCGTGTAGTTGTAAGCTTCGGTTGTCCCGATACGGGTGAAGACGTTGACCTCCGGCAGGAAGGAGATGTTTTGGGCCCGCACGTCCGAGCGCGTGCGCAAGCCGTCGTCGACGGCCCCCATGCCTTCATCCGCCTGATGCGGGGCGGCTGCCTCTTCGACGGCGCCATACCCGCGCATGAGCGTGGCTGCTGCCTTGAATCGCCCGCCACCCTGCGTGTAGGCGTCCTTGCCTTCGTCGACGAGGAACGTGTCCTTGCCCGCCCACAGGCTCGCATCGTCGCTCATATCCGTGCCGTTGTAGGTGAACCAGGCAAGATGGCGCTCGGAAAGGTCGACGTTTGCGGCCTTGCCCGTTTTGAGCAAGTTCGATTCAAGCGACGACAGCGTGCCGAATGCCCAGCAGTCGCCGTAAACGCCCTGGTTCTTCACGCTCGTGACGAACGAGGCGCCGTCCACGTTGCGAAGGTCGTACTTCTCCGGTAGCGCGGCGAACGTCGCGGCACCCTCGCTCGCGTTGTACGCCGCTCCGTCGAACGGGATGAACGCAGGTCCCCGCTCCGTTTGCACCATGGTGCCGGCAGGGTGCTTCGTGGACACTGCGGGCTCCGCATGGGCGGTGAGCGGTATCAGCGCACAGGCGAACGCGAGGACAAGGGCTACCCGCCCGATGCGGCCAAGGCGGCCGAGCAGGCTGAGCGGCGGCGTGTTCATGGGCATTCCTTCCCAGAGGGAGAGCGTTGCCCCTATCCTACACTGCCAATCCGCCTTAAGGAAGGTCGGGCTGGCGGTTCGGCTCGCATTCGGACGGTTTCGTTTCCGGAGCCGTGTCCCCGGCATCGGCCGGGTCCTCCAGCTGCCTGCGCATCAGCTGCAGGCCGCCCACCACCAGGCCGCCCGCCGCGAAGAACAGCGGGCTGAACGTCGCCAGCTCCATGGCCGGCTGCGGCACCGCCAGCGTGAGGGGTCCCTGCGTGATGGAATACAGCGACCCCGCCATCATGCCGAGGATGGCGTACACGGTCTGCGAGCGGAACCGCTCCAGGCAGCGCCGGATGAGGCGCACGAACACCAGCACGCCTGCGGCCACGCCTGCGGCGAACACCAGAAGGATGGGCAGGTACGCCATATCGAGGCCCATCACGGCACGCACCGCCCCCATGATGGGAACGTACAGGCCGAATATCAGCAGCAGCGTGGAGCCGGAGATGCCCGGCAGCACCATGGCGGTGATGGCCACCATGGCTGCGAAGAACACGTAAACGGCGAGTCCTGCATCAAGATGCTCAACCGCCACGCTCATGCCGCTGCCCGCCGTGGGGTTCAGCAGCGTGACGGCCACGACGAGGGCCGCGCCCAGCACCGCGAACGCCAGGTTGCGCGCGCGGCCCTTCAGCACCCGCTTCTCCTCCAGCGCCACGATGGGGATGGCGAACACGATGAATCCCATGAACAGCGAGCTGACCTCGTAGATGTGCGAGTCGAAGAAGCTGGTCAGGGCCGCCGCCGACAGGCCGAACCCGATGATCCAGCCGAACGCCAGCTTTACCAGGAAGGAGAGCGCCGCGACCTTCGCCGGCCCCTTGCCGTGGAACAGGTCGTCGAGCGAGCCGATGAAGCGGTCGTAGAATCCCAGCAGGAACGCGACGGTGCCGCCCGACACGCCGGGCACGCTGTCGGCCAGTGCCATGCAGAACCCGCGGATGAAGTTGATGAGGAGCTCTTTCGCCTTGCGCATAAGGGGCCTTTCGCGCCGTGTCGTGGGCGCCGCGGCGTGGCGGCGCAACGCGATCGCTGCGTCTGGTGCAGGATAGCGGGCAGGGGTCGAAGGACCGGGGGATTTTGCGAGAATCTTACAAAGGGGAGGGGGCTGGGGCCGCTTCCCCATAAGCTGCCCACAAGTTTGCCGGGCCGACGCCTTTGGGGAGCCGCGCGCGTCGGGCACGGTGCGCGAGGCTTCGACGGGGCTCCTGTTCGCGCAGAACGATGGCTACGGCGCCACCAACTCGAAGCTCGTGCAGGCATCGGGGCTGTCCAGGAGCGTGCGGCCGCCCTTCACGAAGCGGAAGCGCGCGGGCACGGCGGGGCTCTCGCGGATCGGGCGCGCCATGGAGCCCTGCGCAGGCGCCTGCAGGCGGTGGCCGCCCGCCTCCGGCAGTTCCACCCGGAGCGTCATGTCGCCCTGCCGCACCTCCACGGCCGTGTCGCTGGCCTCGCGGATGCGCACCCCGCGGTACGTGGCGAAGCGGTGCTCCACGCCCGCAATCCACACCACGCCGATGCAGCCGGTGAAGCGCAGGCCGGCGAGCGGGATCTCGGCCAGGGCGAGCATGACGGATGCCGCGCAGCCGAAGTCGGTGCTCTGTATCCAGGTGTAGCCGCGGGGGAAGCTGTGCCCGCGGTCGCCTTCCATGTAGCCCTTGGCGTTCTCGAAGCGCAGCGTGCGGCCGTTCAGCTCCACTTCCCCGTCCACGCGGTGGCGCATGCTGAACACCGTGTGCTTCGTTTCCATGGGCAGGTAGGCGAACGGTCCCATGATGTCGGAGCGCAGCGGCGTGAGCTCGCGGTAGCGCAGGCGCCCGACCAGCTCCAGGCCGGGCGCCTGCACGTCCAGCATCATGCCGATGGGCGAGAACAGGCTGCGGCCCACGCGCATGCTGCGGGTTCCCGTCTGGCGGAAGTCCTCCAGCGGGAAGGGGAGGTAATGGGCGCCGTCCGCCGTGACCACCTGGATGAACGCCTCGTCCTGGGCGCGGCCGGGTATGACGGCCAGGATGTCGCCGCCCTGCTGCTGCTTCATGTACCAGCCTTCGTAGTACGGTCTCATGCACGCTCCTCGCATCGGCATCGGGGAGCGACGATGATAGCATCGCCTCCGCCGCAGTCGCGAAGCCGTCACGCCCCCGTTCGCGAAGCGATGACCGCAAGAGGCGTTGGACGGCGGCAATAGTGAACAACGTTCATAAATACTTGCATTTCCCGTTCTCCTGTCTATAATGAACGTCGTTCAGAAATATGAACGTTGTTCATTTTGGAGAAAGGGAGCGTGCCATGTCATTACAACTTATCTTGGCGACAACCACTATCAGCCTTGCCCTCGTGTTCTACACTATCGGTGTCTTCGACGAGCGACGCCACTCGCTGACGAAGCGCAACCTCGTGCTGTTCTGGACGGGCTTCGTCTTCGACACCACGGGCACCACCATCATGACGCTCATGGCCCAAAGCGGCGGAAATGCCGCGCTGGGAATGCACGCCGCCTCCGGCGTGCTGGCCATCGTGCTCATGGCGGCTCATGCCACCTGGGCTACCTTCACCTATCTGAGGGGCAGCGAGCGGGCAAAGCAGCGGTTCCATACGTTCAGCATCGTGGTCTGGCTGTTCTGGCTCATGCCCTACACGCTGGGCATCCTTCAGGGAGTGCCCGCGCTTCATCTGGCGAACTTGCAGGCGGGTATCGGCTCCCTCGCGGTCGTGACCGTTGCCGCCTTGGCTATTGCCGCGAGCACGCTGCGTTCCCGCAAGCACCATCACGGTCATCGGAGGTAGCGCAGCTTGCACGCAGGCAGGTTACGGAAGGGAAAGCCCTCGCTGCGGGAGGCTCCGCCAGGAACGCCTGTGGTAAGGTAGGTTGCGGCGGCAGGTTCGGAGGCCGCCGCTTTCGAAGAGCATGCTGCCGGCGGGTGAAAGCCGGCCGGCAATCGGTTTGTTCCCGACGTGAAGAAAGGCGTTCAACATGGAGAGCAAGCAGCCGTCCCCGATCGACCTGCTGGTGGAAGCGCACGCCGGGCTGGAGAGGCAGGGCCCCGGCTGCGCCGAGGAGACGGGCAGGGCTCTCGCCTTCCTCGGCGATCTCGACCTTATTGCAAACGCGGCTGATTTGGGCTGCGGCACCGGGGCCCAGACGCTGCTGCTCGCGCAGCACCTGAAGGGGTCGGTTGTCGGCCTGGACTTGTTTCCAGCCTTCGTCGACGTCCTGAACGGGCAGGCTTGCGAGCAAGGTGTCGCCGACCGGGTGCGGGGCGTCGTCGGCTCGATGGACGACCTGCCATTCCAGAGGGAGTCGCTTGACCTGATCTGGTCGGAAGGTGCTATCGACAACATAGGTTTCGAGAAGGGTCTGGCGTATTGGCGCGGCTTCCTCAGACAGGGAGGCTATGTTGCTGTCACCTGTCCCTCCTGGCTCACGGACGAGCGCCCCACCGTCATCGAGCGGTTTTGGACCGACGCCGGGAGCAGGTTGGATTCGGTGGCCAGCAACATCGAGGCGCTCCAGCGATGCGGCTACCAGTTCGTCGCCGCGTTTGCCCTGCCGGAGACATGCTGGACGGACGAGTACTTCACCCCGCGCGAAGCGGCGCTCGAAGGCCTGCTGCGGAAATACCCCGGCAACGAGACCGTGGAGGCCTTCGTCGTCGACAACCGCCATGAGGTCGAGCTCTACCAGGAGTACAAGCAACACTACGGCTACGTGTTCTATCTCGGCAGAAAGAGGTAACGGGATAATGATCCGGCGGGCCATGCTCGCCGGATAGGCTACTTAGACTTAGCGCGCTCCTGCCATTTGTCCGGGTCTCTATCGCCCAAAGCGCCGAGCGACACATCGAGGCCTTCGGCAATGCGACACAGCAAGTCGAATCCCACGTTGACGCGTCCCGCCTCGATATCGCTCAAGTACGACTGAGCCGTGCCGACCATGAGCGCGAATTTCTTCTGCGGGAATCCTTGGGCCTCTCGCAGTTCTCGCACGTGTGCTCTTAAGTGTGTTGTGACCTTATTGTGACCTGGTACACAACGCGCTCGGAAGGCGCTCACGGCGGTCAGGCCGGGGCGCTTGGCCGGTAGGGAAAGGTTTTCATCTTACTGGCCCGCATTCGCGCTGGAGGCGTGTCCGCTGGTGGCCCGATCTTGGGGCGATAGGTTGTGGCGAGGCGCGCTATAATGGCCGCGGTGCTTCGCCACATCCTGCCGGGCGGCATCTCCGAGAGGGGGTGTTTGCCATGGACAGCCAAACCGTGATCGCTGTGTGCGCATTGCTGGCTTTGATGGTTGCCATCGCCGACCTGGCGAGGAAGGAGTAAGGCGAACGGTGTTGGACGCAAAAAAGCCGGGCGACCCTGAACAAGTTCCCGGCTTAATCTAAGCAACCGATGCTGCCCGGCAAGGCGGGGCACCGATTAACCCAATTGTACCACATCCGCACGAGCGGCGCAGGGCGCCCCAACCTTGCTCGGCGACTTTCCACGGGATTGTTAAGTTCGGCAAAATTCCACTCCCAGATACAGAAACAGGTCACCGGGTTTTACCCCGATGACCTGCACATTTTCTGGAGCCAACGAGCGGATTCGAACCGCTGACCTACGCATTACGAGTGCGT
>OLSE01002333.1_pt1 | contig 11228 bp, 13 predicted proteins | sample 1673191 | NCBI WGS metagenome assembly OLSE01 (sample SAMEA3136764, study PRJEB25190) | human gut metagenome | biome: human gut; feature: human-associated habitat; material: faeces | place: Austria | collected 2013
CAAAAACACCAGATGGATACAATACAATTGCACCTATTAGATTTACAGTAGCTGCGGACCATAAAATTGCATGGGAAGCTGAAGAACGTACAGGTATTTTAACAAGTTTAACAGGAAATGCTGCAACTGGAAGTCTTACTTTTACTACAAATGCAGATAAAAGTGAATTAGCTACAAAAGTTGTCAACAAAAAAGGAATTACATTACCTAGTACAGGTGGTATGGGTACATATTTATTCTATATTATCGGTGGTTTATTAGTTGTGATTTCAGTTGTGCTTTTTGTAGTAAAAAAACGCATGGAATATGAAGATTAAGTAGTTAGAAGAACAAGAGTTTTATAAATCTTATTCTTTGGATAACATTAGGGAGTGGCCTATGAAAAAAAAGAATAGTTCATACATTTTAATAATCATTTTTATCATAGGCCTATCCGTGCTGTTATATCCAACGGTAAGCAATTATATTAATCAAAAGAATCAATCTGAAGCAATAGCAACTTATGATAAAAAGGTTTCAAAGATGACTAAAAAGGATTTTAAAAAGTATTTTGAAGAAGCAGAAGCTTATAATGAAAAGCTTGCACAACATCCAGATGCATTTTTTAATCCAGATGAAATTGAAGGCTATGAAAAGATATTGGATATTTCAGGAACAGGAATTATGGGATATGTGACGATTGATAAGATTGATCAAAGTCTTCCTATTTATCATGGGACAGATCAAACTGTTTTGGAAATTGCGAGTGGTCATTTTAAAGGGACAAGTTTCCCTATTGGTGGAAAGAGTACACATAGTGTTATTTCTGCACATCGTGGTCTTCCAAGTGCCAAGTTGTTTACAGATCTTGATAAGATGGAAGTTGGAGATACTTTCACGATTACTGTTTTAAATCGTATTTTGACATATGAAGTGGATAAGATTTCTATTGTAGAACCTGCAGAAACAGAAGGACTTCAAATAGAGGAAGGTAAGGATTATTGTACATTAATGACATGTACACCTTATGGGATAAATTCTGAACGTTTATTAGTTCGTGGTCATCGCATTCCAACAAATAGTAAAAGAAATGTTAAGATTACATCTGAAGCATTTCGTATAGAACCATTACTTGTAGCAACAGCTTTAGCTGTACCGATGTTTATTATTTTACTTTTGTTATTACTTTGTCAAACGAAAATGAAAAGGGGGAAAAAGTTATGAGAAATAAAGGAATTATAATTCAATTAATTGTAATGGCTATGTTATTAATATGTCCCCTATCTGTTAATGCACTTGATGATATTGATTTACAACAAAAGGGTTCTATTAGTGTTACTTTAAAAGATGCAAAAGAAAATAAGGTTTTAACTAATGGAAATATAACGCTTTATCAAGTTGCTAAAGCAGAAATTAAAGATGGAAATATTGATTATTTATATACAAATGGATTTGAAAATTGTCAAATTCAATTAAATAATTTACAAGATAGTGAACTTGCTCATCAATTAGAAAATAAAATAACAAGTTCAATGCAAAGTATAACAAAACCAATAGATAAAAAAGGAAATGTTAAATATGTAAACTTAACAACAGGTTTATATCTTGTTGTTCAAACACAAGCTACAACAGGATATGAAAAAATAAAGTCTTTTCTTGTGACTATTCCATTACAAATAGATGGAAAATGGACTTATAATGTTGATGCTTCTCCTAAAGTAAATGTTATTAGTAAAACTAATTCTAGTAAAAAGCCAGAAAAGAAACCTACAGAAAAAAGATTACCACAAACAGGTCAATTATTTTGGCCAATACCTGTAATGTGTATATCAGGATTGATTTTCTTTTCTATTGGATGGATTTTAAAAAGGGGCGACTCTTAGTAATGAGAAAGAAAATTGGAAATATTATGATGTTTTTAGGAATAATGCTTGTAAGTGCGGCATTATTTCTCTTTTTATATAATCAGTGGGATGCTTATCGTGCTGAAAAAGATGCAAAAATAACTTTAGATCAATTAAAAGAGGAAATTGATTCAAAAGATAATAAAGATAATTCTAATGAAGAAATGAAGACAATTGTAATAGATGGAAATGAATATATTGGTTATATTTCTATTCCAGCTATTGATTTAGAGTTGCCTGTAATGTCTCAATGGAGTTATCAAGGATTAAAGATTGCACCAGGACGTTTTTATGGTTCTACTTATGGTCATAATCTTGTGATTGCAGGACATAATTATGCTAAACATTTTAGTTCAATTAAATGGTTAGAAAAAACAACAGAAGTTGATTTTATTGATGTAGAAAATAGAGTTTGGAGTTATCAGGTATCTGATATAGAAACATTGCAACCTCAACAAGTGGACGAGATGATTGAAAAAACAGGAAATGATAACTGGGATTTAACACTTTTTACTTGTACTACAGGTGGGCAAACACGATGTACGGTTCGTTGTGTTTTAAATCAAAATGATTAAAAAGTATTATATAAGTGGTAGATTTTCTATCACTTTTTTGTATATTCAAGATAAAAACACATATAATATTAATATATAATCGCAATAGTTATGTATTTTATAAAGTTTTGCGGTTTAAAACCGCAAAACTATTGTAAACGAAAGTTTGTTGCGATAAAATCTAATTAAGAAAGTGGTGATTATATGATTGATAGACCTTTGTATTTAAATAAAATAATGCCTTATGTAGATACTCCTTTTGTGAAGATTCTAACTGGAGTAAGACGTTGTGGAAAATCGACAATTTTAAAAATGATTATGAAAAAATTAAAAGAAGAAAGAAATATTGTTGATGAACAAATATTAAATTATCGTTTTGATTCAATGGAATACGAAGATATGACTACAAAAGAATTATATATAGAATTGAAATCAAAAATATTACAAGATAAAAAAACATATTTATTTTTAGATGAAATTCAAGAAATTGAAGGTTGGGAAAAAGTTGTTAATACGCTTGCTTCTGACTTTGATGTAGATATTTATATCACAGGATCTAACTCAAGAATGATGTCATCAGAAATATCAACTTATTTAACAGGAAGATATATTACTTTTCATATTTATACTTTATCATTTGAAGAATATTTAACATTTAAAAAAAGTTATACAACTCTTAAAGATTTAAAACAAGAATTTAGTAATTATGTGCGATTAGGTGGATTTCCTGCAACTCATTTACAAGATTATTCACAAGATGAAGTTTATACGATTGTAAAAGATATTTATAATTCAACGATTTTTTCAGATATTGTGCGTAGAAATCAAATAAAAAAGATAGACCAATTAGAAAGAGTTGTAAAATATACTTTTAATAACACTGGAAATACCTTTTCCGCAAAATCAATTTCTAACTATTTAAAATCTGAACAAAGAAAGATCGATAATGAAACAGTTTATAATTATTTAGAAAAATTGCAGAAAGCATATATTCTTCATAAATGTTCTCGATATGATCTTCAAGGGAAAGCAATTTTGAAAACACAAGAAAAATTTTATCTTGCGGATATTTCTTTAAGATATGCTGTTTTAGGTTATACGGTTGATAGTGTTGCTTCTACTTTAGAAAATATTGTTTATTTAGAACTTAAAAGACGTGGTTATGATGTTTATATAGGAAAAATGAATGATAAAGAAATTGATTTTGTTGCTACAAAGCAAAATGACAAGATTTATGTGCAAGTAACACAAGAGATAAAATCTGAAAAAACACAAAAAAGAGAATATGATCAACTTTTAGAGATAAGAGATAATTACCCTAAGTATGTTGTGATGGCAAATGATTTTGCTGGTGGCAACTATGAAGGTATCAAAACAATGAATATAACAGATTTTTTATTAAGTAAAGATTATTAGAAATGAGTTTAAATACTCATTTTTCTTTTGAAAATATTAAGAATTTTCTCCCCTTCTTTTTAATAATTCTTTGTTATTTTAAATTAGGTGATGAAAATGAAATATATTAAAAGAATAATTTTATTAATACTTATCCTCTTAATAATAATTTTAAAATTTCAAATAGTAACAATCAATGATATACCTATTATCAACGATATCCATGAAAGCAACCATCAAGCAGATACTTCTACTTGGAATCTGATCCTTGTAAATAAAGATCATTACATACCTAAAAACTACTCTATAAAACTTAAAACACTAAAAAATGGAAAACAAGTAGATGAAAGAATAGTACAACCTCTCCAACAAATGTTTGATGATGCCAGAAGTCAACATTTACAACTCTTTGTAAGAGAAGGTTATCGAAGTGAAAAACAACAAGAAGAAATTATGCAAGAGTATATTGGAAGATATGAAAAAATGGGACATAACTATTTTATTGCAAGAAAACAGGCTAGAAAGTATGTAGCATTACCACGTACCAGTGAACATGAATTGGGATTAAGTGTTGATATCAACGCTGATACAAATGTTTGTTCAAAACAGGAAGTTTATAAGTGGCTAAATCAAAATGCTTATCACTATGGTTTTATTAAACGCTATCCTCATGATAAAGTAGCTATCACAGGTATTAACAATGAACCTTGGCATTATCGTTATGTAGGAATAGAAGTAGCAACAAAAATGAAAGAAGAGAACTTATGTTTAGAAGAGTATTTAAATAGTAGATAGCTTGTTGGATAACTAAAAAATAGTTATAATGTTATCGAGGTGATTGAAATGATCAAGAAAGAAAACCTACCTGAATGTCCTGTTGCAACAACGGTTTCTTTAATTGGAAGTAAGTGGAAATTACTTATTTTAAGAGATTTATTAACAGGGACAAAACGTAATGGAGAATTAAAAAAATCATTACCGGATATTTCACAAAAAGTATTAACAGAATCTTTAAAATCAATGGTAGAAGATGGTATTGTAGAACGTATTGCTTATCCTGAAGTACCACCTCGTGTGGAATATAAACTTACTGATTTGGGAGAATCAATGAGGCCTGTAATTTCTGTTATGGCTCAATGGGGAAAAGAATATAAAGAAAGTATTTAAAAAAGCGCTTAGGCGCTTTTTAACATTTCCATTGATGTTTTTTTAAATCAACATAATTTTCTTTTTTAAAAGTAATACCTTCATTTTCAAGAAGAATCCTTTGTTCCTCCCATCCAGGGACAAGCCTTCCTGCATGATTAACGACACGATGACAAGGATAGTTACCATAATAAGAGGCATTGGCAAGTACCTTTCCTACTAAACGACTATTTCTTTCACGACCAATCAAACGGGCTATTTGTCCATAAGTAGCTACGCATCCTTTTGGTATTTCATTTACTGTTTCTAATACTTGATAGATTAAATCTTCATTCATATTTCTCAACTCTTTCTAGTTTTATTATTATAGAAATTAAAAGAAAAAGAAACCCCTATTCCAGTTTGAAATAGGGAAAATTTTTAGTTAAATAATTTTTGATCTTTTCCAGATGGTACTTTAAAGAATACTACAAGGATAAAACCAATAATGATTACAATGACTGATAAAGCAAATAGAACTTGATAAGAAGAAACATCTAAGATTTGTCCGGCAATATTTTGAAAAATAATTGAACTTAAATTTCTTAAAGTTTGGACAAAAGCAAGTGCTGTAATTTGATGTTCCTTTGGTACAAGGGTACTAACAATCTTTAAGTTGATCATGATATATAACATTCCTGAAGGATGTTTTGTAAGTAAAGTCACAAGGACTTTAAGAGGTAACCAAACATTAAAAGCATAACATAAAAATTGAATTGTAATCATTGTATAAGCAATAATCAGCAACTTTTTATTAGCAAGTTTATCCATGAATTTATGTGAAAATAAAACAATGGGTGCTTCACATAAAACCGCAAACGATAAAATTGTTGAAACAAGATCTACTGGCAAACCGTCATTTTGAAACATCGCAGGAATGTAAGTATTGGCCATATTGGTAATTCCTTGGAAAATAGCAGCAATGATTAAATAATAAAGATATTGATGATTATGTAAAAGCGTACTTGTTTTTGTTTTTTCTTCTTTTTCTTGAGCTAAATCATCTGGTGTTTGTGTCCCTAGTAAACCAATGATACAAAGAATCATTGTTATGACAAAACAAACAAAGATAGCTGCTGGTGAGATCCATTGATAAATAATTCCAGCAAGCCATGAACCAATGGCATAACCAATCGTTCCCCAAATTCTTATCTTTCCATATTGATAAGGAGATGAAGAAGCAATCTTTTCCATGACTGGATTTGTTCCATTAATTAAAGTTAAGACAAAACTATAACCAATAGTAATTGTTATTAAATTATCTGCAAACATAAAGGCAAATCCACCAATAGCGGCTAAACCAAATAGGACAAAGTTTACTTTTTTAACATCAAAACGATCACTTAACATTCCAATGACAGGTTGAAAAATCATAGATGTTAAAAAAGAAGTTGAAACAACAAGTGAAACTTCACTTGCTTTAAAGCCTTTACCTAATAAATAAACTGAAATTAATGCTGAAAATACAGCCCATGATAAATAATAGAAATTATACATGAGAAAATAACTTAAATAACTATTCTTATAACGTTTTAACATAAAAACCTCCTAATGAAATACTTTTAAATCTTTATTGGTTGGTACTTTAAAGAAGAAAACAAGAATCATACCAATCACACTACAAATAAATAAAACAAAATAAAACATTTGATAACCAGTAAAATCAATTAAATATCCTGCCAACATTTGAAATAAAATTGATGAAAAGCTTTTACAAGCAGAAACAAGAGATAATGCGGTATTTTGTCTTGCATTATCAACAATGGTTGAAATAATTCTTAAATTAATCATGACAAAAGCCATAGTTGCAACGGTTTTTGTAAGAAAAACAATAATAATTTGAATAATGAGTGATGAAATAAAACTAAAAGTAAAGAATTGGACAAAAAGTAAAACAAAGACACTCATTAATAATTGTTTATTGGTAAAACGATTCATATAAAAACGTGATAATAAAATAACAGGTACTTCTGATAATGTAGAAAAGAAAATCACGGTTGATACATTGTTGATCGGTAATCCGCTTTGTTTCAACATAGCAGGTAAATAAAGATGATGAACATTAGTAATGCCATAAAATAAACAAACAATAATTAAATAATAAGGTATATGTTTATGGCGAAAAACAGATGCCATCGAAACCTTTTCTTCTGTTTTTTCAACAGGTGGTAAAATACTATGTGTACCTAAAATCCCAATAACACATAATAACTCCCCTATCGCAAAGAAAACATAAAGACTATAAGGTCCAATGTTTTTATAAAGAAATCCTGAAATCATAGTTGCCACAGCATAACCTATCGTTGCCCACACACGAATCGAACCATATTTAAATCGTGATAAGACAGCCATTCTTTCAATAATAGGATTTGTGCCATTAGTAATGGCTAATACTAAACTATAAACAAGAGCAATCAAGTAAATGTTCTTTAAAAAGATAAAGATGATTCCTGATACTCCTGCAATCAATAATAAGAGACTATTGACATATCTTGATTCATATTGATCATTCAATTTACCAATAAAAGGTTGAACAATAACGGATAAGACAAAGGAACAAGAAACAACAAAACTAACCTCTGAAGCACTATATCCTTGATCCATTAAATAGACAGAAATAAATCCTGAGAAGAACGCTAAACAAAAGAAAAAGAAGAAATACATTAAGAAATAACTTAAATAACTGTTTTTATAATGTTTAAAAAAATTCATTTTTTCCTCCTTAAAATACTTTTTTCTTATATAATAGAAAAGAGGTGATGATATGCTTTTGCAAGAACAAATGAAACAAGATATCTTTTCATATAATGAACGAACAATTATTGATTTTATTCTAGAAAAACAAGAAAAAATTAAAGATTATTCTACCAAAATGATTGGGGATGAAACCTATACAGCACCTTCTACAGTAATTCGTATTGCTCATAAATTAGGATTTCAAGGATGGTCGGATTTAAAAGAAGCCTATCTTGATGAAGTCATTTATTTAAATAATCATTTTCAAAAAATAGATCCTAATTATCCTTTTACCAATCAAGATACCATGATGCAAATTGCTCATAAAATAACTCAATTACATATAGAAAGTGCAAAAGATACTGCTTCTTTAATTCATCACGATACGTTACAAAAAGCTATTCAAATATTAAGAAAAGCCAATGTTGTAAAGGTCTTTGCCATTGCCAATTTAAACTTCATTGGAGAAGAATTTGTTTTTAAATTAAATCGTATTCATAAAAAAGCGTATATTGAGCCTGTACAAGATAATCAATTCCAAGATGCTATTATGACCACAAGTGATGAATGTGCCATTTGTTTATCTTATTCAGGAGAAACCCCTACTCTTTTAAAAACAGCAAACTTTTTAAAAGAAAATAAGGTACCGATCATTGCCATAAGTATTGGAATACAACATATTTCTTCTAATCCCGCAATGCCTCTTCCAAGCCCTTCTGCTAATTTAAAAAGTTCTTTTTCATCTAGCTTTAAAAGCTCTTGATAACTACATAAAAATGCTTGTGCACAATTGTAACCTTGTTTATGCAATGTTCTCACTTTTTCTTTTCTTTGACTCATCATCCTCACCTCACATCCTAGTTTATTGATTTTAAAAAGTTTTGAAATATAAAAAAATGTAAACGGAGAGACGTTTACATTTTCTAATTTATTATGCAATTTTTTTGTAAATAGAATTTACAACAAACACAAATACATAAAATAAAGTCCATAACAAAGAAGCATAATAATTCCACAAGGTTTTCTTAATTCTTGGTGTTTCATTGTACCAAACCATAAAACTATTCCAGCTATTACTGCAATCATAGAATCAATAATAAACTTACTTTCAAAAGGAACACTACAAATAAGAGACGTTGTTCCAATAACAAAAAGAATATTAAAAATATTACTTCCTACAATATTTCCAATCGCAATCCCAGCATTACCACGTTTAGCAGCTGTTACAGAAGTAACAAGCTCAGGAAGTGATGTACCAAAAGCAACAATCGTTAAACCAATAAATCGTTCACTCATACCGAAATATCTAGCAATGGCACTGGCTCCACTTACTGCAAAGTCACTTCCTTTAACAACAAGGATTCCCCCAATAAGAATAAAGAGAAGACATTTCCAAATAGGCATATTTTTTTCTTCTTCTTGATTTTCACCATTTTTTGCCATCATAAATAAATAGGCAAGATAAACAATAAAAAGAATCCAAAGGAAAATACCTTCAAGAAAAGTAATTTTCATATCCGTTATACCAAAGATAATTAAGATAATTGTTATAAAAATCATAAAGGGAATTTCATAACGAATGGTTGATTTTTGTATTTTGACATTCGTTATAAGAGAAGTAATACCTAAAATAATAAAAATATTTAAGATATTACTCCCTACAACATTTCCAATAGTAATACCGGCATTTTGTTGCATGGCAGCAGTAATACTAACAGCTGCTTCAGGCATACTTGTTCCCATGGCTACAATTGTAAGACCAATGATTAATTGAGGAATACCCAATTTTCTAGCGATGTTTGCGGCTCCTTCTACAAACCAATCAGCTCCTTTTACGAGGAAAATAAAACCTACTAATAAAATAATAATGTGTTTAATCATCATGATGACCCCTTCCTTTTATTTTGCAGTAGGTATAAAAAAAGCGGACTCCTACTGCATTGCAGTAAAAGTCTCGCTATTCAATCACTTTCCGAGTTATAAATTTTATAACTGTACTGACGAAGAAGTGAACCAATTATTTGGCAAGCTACTCCCTTTTATGAATTCATTTTATCAAATGATATCTATTCAAACAACCTTAAATTAATTTTAAATACTTAAAGGCATTATATAAACCATCTTCATTGACATCATCGGTAATATAATCAGCGGCTTCTTTAATTTCAGGACCACCATTACCCATAGCAACATTATAAGCACAACATTCAAACATTGATAAATCAATTTTAGCATCACCAAAAGAAATGGTATCTTGAGGATCAGCATGTAAATAATCTAATAAGACTTCAATCGCATGTCTTTTAGTAATCCCTGTAGGACCTAAATCTCCAAATAAAGCAACTTCTCCTTTACCTCCCCATGTATTAGCCACTAAATGAGGGAAGTCTACTTTAGAATCTAAATGATCTTGATATGTTCTTAAAATGAAACTGATTTTATTAACATCGTCACGGTATAACTCATCTCCTTGTAAATGAATGAAACCATCAATAAAATGTTGAGCAGAACTTTTAGCATCTTCTAAGCTTGCTCCTTTCCCTTTAGCATATTTTACCATTGTTTCAGGTCCTTGTTCTAACATATAATCATTACAATACATACCACTATTAGCTTCTAGATAAAAACCAATATGTCTTTCATTACACCAATCCACAATATTTTTAACATCTTCTTTAGATAAACCTTGATGCATGACAACATGATTATGATCTTCAACATAAGCACCGTTACCACCAATCATCCCATCTAAATCACATAAATTTCTTTGTAAGATTTCTGCTTTTGAACACCCTGTACAAATATAAACTTTATGGCCATTAGCTCTAGCTTGATCAACAGCTTTTGCGGCTGAAGCAGGTAATTTTGCTTCATAATCAATTAATGTTCCATCGACATCTAAAAATACAATTTTACTCATACAGTTCTCCTTAAATTAATTTTAAATATTTAAAAGCATTATATAATCCGTCTTCGTTTACGTCATTGGTAATATAATCAGCGGCTTCTTTGATTTCTGGTCCACCATTACCCATCGCGACATTGAAACCACAACATTCAAACATAGACAAATCTACCTTGGCATCACCAAAAGAAATGGTATCTTCTTTATCCACTTTTAAATAATCCAACAACACTTCAATGGCATGTTTTTTATTAATTCCTGTAGGACCTAAATCACTAAATAAAGCAAGTTCTCCTTTACCTCCCCAAGTATTATGTGCTAAATGAGGAAAGGCAGTAATTGCATCTAAATGATCTTGATAATCACGAATAATAAAGTCTATTTTATTAACATCTTCACGATAAAATTCATCTCCATGAATTAATGTAAAAGAATCAATAAAACTTTTTGCCTTTTCTGTTGCATTTGAAAGATCTGCACCTTTACCTTGACCGTATTTAATCATGACAGCTGGTCCATCTTTAATCATTTGATCATTACAATAAACCCCACTATTTGTTTCTAAGTAAA
>OLSE01002341.1_pt1 | contig 11158 bp, 8 predicted proteins | sample 1673191 | NCBI WGS metagenome assembly OLSE01 (sample SAMEA3136764, study PRJEB25190) | human gut metagenome | biome: human gut; feature: human-associated habitat; material: faeces | place: Austria | collected 2013
ATGGAGATTGCTCAAACCATGTACACGCGTCATACCGTTCTTTCCGAGATGCTGATGCGCTTGGGCGTGGATGAAAAAACAGCAACGGAAGATGCGTGTAGAATCGAACATGTAATCAGCGCGGCATCCTTTTCTGCAATTCAGCAACACGTGAAGCAATCTTTGGGAAAAATTGATGATTGAAACAGATCATGGTAGATTTATGAATTTAATAAAACTTACCGGCACCATTCGATAGAATGAAGCAGTAAAAGAAACTCAGATAAGGGATGCCCCCAGTTCGCGGCACGCTGACAGCGCATCATCATCCGGAGTTTCATTGCAAATCACGCTGTCGCACACCAGATTGGCTCCATCTTCGTTGCATCGAGACTCCCAGTTGCGCATCCATTCGCCGTCGCCCCAACCGTAGGAACCAAACAGAGCGATATTCTTTCCGCGAATCTCCCCTTCACAATCAGAGAACATCGGCTCGAATTCGCTTTCCTCAAGCTGTTCTGCCCCCATAGAGGGGCACCCGAACGCAACAGCATCAAAGGCGCTTATCTGAGCTGCCGAAAATTCACCTGCGGTTAAAACCGAAACTTCCGCGCCCTTATTTTTGGCGCCCTCCGCAACAGCCATCGCCATTGCTTCGGTATTACCCGTACCGCTCCAATAAACAACCGCAACTTTACTCATAAAAAACAACAACCTTTCTCTGTGATTTATTATGGTAGAATCATCAACCAGCTACAGTAAGCTGCTCAATGGATTTCCCTTGCTGCCACTGTCGGAAGTATGCTTTACTGCACTTGTCGTATTTTTCGAAAATGTTCTTAGCTGCTTGCTCGTCACCATAGACCTTCCAGCATCCCACACACTTGTGATTACAAGCTCTATTCTGGATGAACCCTAACACATCTTCCGGCGGATAGCTTAAAAACAAGCCAATTTCATGGGGAAATTCTTCAGCGCAAAGGCGACGCATCAAATGAACCACACAACAGTTCGGATTTTCCGGTGTGTATCCGTACTTCAGTAACAGCGCTCTGGCACGTTGATTAGCTAAGTCGCACTCTAGCGCATGGGGACGATAAACATAAATCAAAGCGCGTCCCCCGCAGACTCTGAGCGGCAAAACTCGGATTCCTTTCGGAACCAGCTTTTTATTTAAACGGCACAATTCTTTTGTCAGATCCGCTCGGAAGGTACAGGGACACGAGAATAGATTTCCAGTTTTGATTCCTGCCAACGTAGGAGAACAATGTCGAACCAATAAATCCTCTGACACAGGAAGTCACCTTCTATCATTCACAACGACATTTAACAATTAGTAGCGTTCGTATGGTTAGCAATCGCTAACCATACGGCAAAAAAATAAATTTCATCATTTTAGTTAGTCGCGGCTAACCCATTGATGTGATTATATATCGCAAGGATAAATTTGTCAAGTAAACCTGTTTGGAAAACACGATCTAATTTTCACACCGCATTGCCCTCCTGATGCCAAACTTCGTATGTCTAAAATGCAGCGAGCATTTGAATATTTTGTTGTATTTACTTCGGGAAAACCGTAAGCAATATAGATGCCGTCACGTGTTTTGCGTGACGGCACAAGCGCGATGGATCAGATGTTTCACTTGTTCAAACTATGGATAATACAGGCTATGCCTGAAATCACTGCAAATAGAATCATCCCGCCAATAGCATTGTTCATCGCTGCCCCAAAAAACATTCCTGCAATGCTGGCCACCACCATAATTATGATGGAAGCAACGGTTCTCATCATGCAAAAGCCCTCCTCTTTTGAATTCAGAATACGTTACGAAAAAGTATAGAGCGAACAATGGAAAAAGTAAAGAACGGCGTTTAGGCAAGCCGTTAAATCATACACCAACCCTCTGCCTGCTCACGGATTGTAATAAAACGGCGATAAAGACCGTCCTGCTGGATAAGCTGCCGGTGCGTCCCTTTCTGAACTACCTGCCCCTTATCTATCACTAAAATCTGATCGGCGTGTTCAATTGTAGCCAGGCGGTGGGCGATGACGATGACGGTCTTGTCCGCCATGAGCACGTCGAGCGCCCGGTTGATCTCGTGCTCGTTGTCGGCGTCCAGGCTCGAGGTCGACTCGTCCAACAGCACGATGGGAGCGTTCTTGATGAGCGCTCGCGCGATGGAGATGCGCTGCTTCTCGCCGCCGGAAAGCGTGGAACCGCCTTCGCCCACCAGGGTGTCGTAGCCCTGCGGCAGCGCCTCGATGAAGTCGTGGCAGTGCGCGGCGCGGGCGGCCGCTTCCACTTCCTCCTGCGTCGCATCCGGCTTGCCCACGCGGATGTTGTTCGCCACGGTATCGGCGAGCAGGTACACGTCTTGGAACACGACGGCCACCTGCTCGGCCAGCGCGTCGGGCGCGATATCGCGCACCTCGTGCCCGCCTACGCGCACGCTGCCGCTGCTCGCATCCCAGAACCGCGAGATCAAGCTGATGACGGTGGTCTTCCCGCTGCCCGAAGGCCCGACGAGCGCGGTGCGCGTCCCGGGCTGCGCCGTGAACGTCACCCCGTGCAGCACCTCCTTGCCGTCGGCGTATCCGAACCGCACATCGTCGAACCGCACGTCGAAGCTCGTGAAACGGGGGTTGCCGTCGCGGTACGCAAGGGGGCGTTCGGCCTGTATTCGCTCGATGCCCTCCGCCGCTTTGGCCAGGTAGTTCAGCTCGGGGTAGATCACGCCGAGCGTGGTCATCATGCTGGAGATGGATACGGCGATCATGACCGCCGCGATGAGGCGGGGCGCGTCGAGCTGGCCGTCCATGAACATGAGCGTGCCCGCCACGAGCCCGAGCGGAACGATGAGCGAGGTGGCCACGGAGAACAGCACCGAGAACGGCATGATGGACAGCTCCATGCGAATGGATTCGCGCTTCAAATCGGCGAAGCTGCGGTCGAGCCGCTCGAAGCGCCGGCCGGTGAGATTGTAGAGCTTGAACGTCTTGATGCCGTTGATGTACTCGATGATGCGGGATATGACCGCGTGGACGCTTTCGCGATAGCGGACGCCGCCCTTGCTTGCCGCGCGCCCGCCCAGGCGCGCAAGCGGCAGGGAGGCGACGACGATCGCGAGGATGATCAGCCCGTAGAGCCAGTTGATGGCGAAGGCGAACGCGCATGCGAGCACGCTGAAGCAGACGACCTTGAAGAAGCTCGCCAGCGAGGTGGTGATGGTCTGCTCGAAGTCGCTCACGTCGGTGGTGAGAACCGATGCGAGCTGGCCGATGCTGTTCTTGTCGAAGTACCCCAGGTTCAGCCTGCGCAGGTGGTTGCCGATCGAGAGTCTCAGGTCGGCGGTGATGTCCGCGCCCCGGAACTGCGTTTGGGCGTAGTTCGTCGCGTACAGCGCGGCGCGCACGACGAACAGCACGACGAGCGCGCCGCTGTAGAACGCAAGCAGCTCGGCGTTGAACGCGCCGGCGACGAGGTTGATGATGGCTGCGATCATGACGGCGAACATGCCCATGTGCAAAAGCGAGTCCGCGCAGGAAAGCGCGATGGGCAGCACGAGGGTCTTGGCTTTGTCGCCCGCTACGGTTCGGACGGTTTTGATGAGCGTTATCATGCCAGCGACTCCTTCTTCTCCGTGCGGTGCGTGTAGGCGTCCCACATGCGGGCGTAGGCGCCGTCTTGCTTGATCAGGGAATCGTGCGTTCCTCGTTCTCGCAGGCGGCCGTGGTCGAACACGCATATCTGGTCCGCATGCACGATGGTGTGCAGGCGGTGGGCGATCATGATGCAGGTCTTGTTCGTCAGCAGGTGCGAGAGCGCAAGCTGGATCCGGTGCTCGTTCTCGATGTCGGTGAAGCTGGTGGCTTCGTCGAACACGATGATGGGCGCATCCTTCAAGATGGCGCGAGCGATGCACACGCGCTGCCGCTCGCCGCCGGACAGCTTGACGCCGTTCTCTCCCAGCAACGTGTCGTAGCCGTTCGGCAGGCCCTCGATCGTGTCGTGGATCTGCGCGGCCCGCGCGGCGGCCTCCACCTGCTCGCGCGTGGCGTTCGGTCGGCCGAGCCTGATGTTCTCGTACAGGGTGTCGTCGAGCATGAAGGCTTCTTGGAACACGAAGGACACCAGATCCATGAGGTTGTCGGTGCGCAGTTCGGACAGGGCATGCCCGTCGATGCGCACCGCGCCTTGGCGCGTTTCCCAGAACTTGGGGATGAGCTGGGCTGCGGTCGTCTTGCCGGCGCCCGAGGGGCCCACGAACGCGGTCAGGCTGCCGGCGGGCAGATCGAGGCTGACGTCGGTGAGCGCGTTGGTCTCGGCGGCGCCGTAGCCGAACGTGACGTGATCGAACGCCACCGCGTGCGGTTTCGCCGGATCGAGCGCGAGCGTGCCTTCGGAAGCCTCGGGCAGGTCCATGATGTCCTGTATGCGCTCCATGCCGCTCATGATCTGGTTGAACGTCATGGCGAACGTGAGCAGGTTCAGGAGGCTGGACAGGAACACCATGCTCATGATCATGAAGAACAGGTAGTCGGCGGCCGAAAGGGAGCCCTGCAGGTACAGCACGCCGCCCAAAGGCAGCACGAACAGGATGCCGCTTTCCACGATGGCCACGAACACGCCGTAGGAGTAGCCCTGGCTCTTGGTGCACTGCTTCCAGAACTCGTTGTACTCGGTGACGGCGTCGGCGTACTCGCGGTAGCCTTTCGCGTCCAGACGGTAGGCCTTCATCACGGGCATGCCGTTGATGAACTGCATGATGGCCGCATTGAGCTTGGCGAGCAGCCGGTGGTACGTGGGCATCTGCTTGCCGGTGGCCGCCATGGCGAACAGCTGCACGGCAACGCCCAGCACCACGGGGACCAGCATGCCCAGAGCCATGGGCACGTTCAAGGTGAGCAGGTAGCAGAACATGATGGCGGGCGTGCAGGCGGCGGCGACGATGTCGGGGATCTGGTGGGCGAGAAACTTCTCGATGCGCTCGACGTCCTCGATGATCACCTTTTTGAGAGCGCCCGAGGTCGTTTGATCGAAGAACCCGAGGTTGACCTTCGCGATGTGCCGGCTGATCTGCGCACGCACCTGGTACAGGGTGTTGAAGGCCCCGATGTGCGAGCACGCGCCCGAGGCGATGGCGAACGCGAACTTGCCCACGATGGCCACGGCGGCGATGATGCCGTACTGGAGCGCCGCGCCCGTGTCGGCGTTCCCCTCGATGAGGAACAGCAGCACCTGGTACACCATGACGAACGGCACGAAGGAGCACAGGGCGCTCATCACGCTGAACAGCGCAGACAGCGCCAGATGAAGGCGGTAGCGTCCTGCCAGGTGGAGCAGGTAGGCCATGCCGGAGCGCCGCTTGGCGGGTTGCTCGGCTTCGGGGCGTTTCTGGGTGCGGGCGTTCTCTTCCGGGTGCATGGTCGCACCCCCTTTCTCGATGGGGTAGGGGCGTTGGAATCGGATGGCGCGGTCACCGCATGGCGGCGAGCAGCTCTTCGGCGTCGCGGAGGGGGACGTCCTGCGCGACCCGCCCGTCGCGCAGGTGCAGGACGCGGTCGCACGTGGCAACCGCGCACTCCACGTCGTGCGTGATCATGAGGATGACGCGGCCCTCGTGCGCGAGCTTCTCGATCTGCCTGCCGACGGAGCGCATGCTCTTTCCGTCCAAACCGCTCGTGGGCTCGTCGAGCACGATGACGGAGGCGTCGTGCATGAGCGCGACGCCCAGGGCGAGCCGCTGCTTCTGCCCTCCCGAAAGCGTTGCCGGGTGGCGGTCGGCAAGCGCGCCCAGGCCCAGCGCATCGAGCACCTCGTCGGCGCGGGCCGTCCGCTCGGGCGTTGCCTTCTGCCCGCACAGCAGCTCGTCGCGCACGCTTTCGCCGAACAGCTGGCTGTCCAGATCCTGCATGATGTACCATATGCGTCCTCGGCACCGTCCGGACGCGAGCTTCTTCCCCTCCACGCGCACGGTGCCGCCGTCCTCTTTCACGAGGCCGGCGAGCAGCTTTCCCAGCGTGCTCTTCCCGGTGGCATTGGGGCCCACCACGGCGACGATCTCGCCGGGGCGGCAGGCGAAGCTCACACCGTCGGCCACGATCCGCTCGCCGAAGGACTTGCGCAGCCCCTCGACTTCGAGCAGCGGCGGCACGTGCGGGGCCGCGCAGGTCCGTTTCCTGGCAGGTGCGGTCAGGCCCTCGAGGTTCGCGCTGCGCAGCCCGAGGGCCTCGATGCGCGCGGGGTCGAGGGCGACGAGTTCCGCAGGCGTGAACGAGTCGGCGATGCGGCCGTTGGCGAGGTAGACGATGCGGTCGGCGATGCCGCGCAGATAGTACAGGCGATGCTCGGCCAGGAGCACGGTCTTTCCCTGCTGCTTGAGCGCGCGTATCAGGTTGCCGAGCTGCTCGGTGGCCTCGTGGTCGAGGTTGGCGGAGGGCTCGTCCATGACGTAGAGGGGCGGGTCGATGGCCTTCGCGGAGGCGATGGCCACGCGCTGGCGCATGCCGTACGACAGCAGGCGCACCTTCTCCTCGAGCAAGGGGGCGATGTCCAGCTCGCTTGCCGCCCCGTGCACGCGCTCGACGATCAGCTCGTGATCGAGCCCGTAGTTCTCGCACCCGAACGCGATCTCGCCCGCCACCTCGTTCGCGAAGAACTGGCTGCGGGGGTCTTGGAACACGTTGCCCGCCGCGAGCCCGCGTTCCCACGAAGGGATGTCGTCGACCTCGCGCCCGAACAGGCGCACCGTCCCGGTCAGCTCGCCTTCGTAGAAGGACGGCACCAGGCCGTTGACCACGCGGGTCAGCGTGCTCTTGCCTCCGCCCGAGGGCCCGGTGAGCACCACCACCTCGCCGGGTTGGACGGTCAGGTTCACGTCCTCGAGCTGGGGAGCGGAGCCTTCGTAGGCGAAGGTCAGGTGCGCGAGTTCGATGGCCGGCGCCTGCGGGTCGTGGTTCGGCATCATGTCGCTCACCCCACCACGATCAAGATCGAGGCGATCGCGAACCCCGCCATGAGCGCTCCGTCGCCGATCCGCATGCCGTGCGCATAGTAGCTCTGCTTCGCGCAGGGGCTCTCGATGCCGCGCACGATGCAGGATGAAGCCAGCTCGTCGGCGATGGTGAGCGAGCGGAACACCATGGGCACCACGCCGAACTCGAGCGTTGCGAGCGGATGCGCCAAGACGTGCGCCGGCGAGCGGAGGAAGCCGCGGGTGCGCATGGCGTCGCGCACGTCGGCCAGCTCGGACAGCATGGTAGGCATGAAGCGCAGGATGACGATGACGGCGAGCAGCACGGGGGAGGGGATGGGCAGCTGGCGCAAGCTTGCCATCAGCTTTCCCGAGGGAGCTTGCACGAGCAGGTACACCGGCATGAGGAGGGGTAGCATCTCCAGGACGAAGGTGAACGCCATGGGCGAGGGGAACCCGATGTCGAAACGCACGTTGAGGGCGAGCCATGCGTGCGTCACCGCGAACGCGAGCAGAAACCCGGCGCCGGCCCTTGCGAAGCCCATCGCGGCCATGAGCACGAAAAGGGCGCAGGTGAACGCGACGTGCAGCATCGTGCTGGTGGACAGGAAGGTCACGGCGCACGTGCACACGATGATCGCGAGCAACGAGAGGACGTTGACCTCGCGGATGCGGGCGTGCTGCCGGGTTGCCCCGTCCCGACGGGTCGGCGCGCTCAGAGCGGCCTCGGCTGGCGCGGCAGGGTGCACGGCGCCGCTCATTTCACGATACCCGCCTTCTTGAAGTGCTTCCTGAGCAGGCGGTTGCCGAACAGGCATCCAAGCACGGCCAGCACGGCGGTGATGGCGCAGGCGCCCAGCAGGTGCAGCGGGTTCGACAGCAGGTCGAGCTGCATGGTCAGAACCGGGGCGGTGAAGCCGTCGGTCGTCGCTTTCGCCACGTAGGCGTCCCACGCAGCCCAGACGGGCACGGCATTGCCGATGACCATGCCGACCGCCCAGATGGTCCAGCCGACGGTGTTGCGCACGGGGCTGCGGTACGCATCCTTGCCGATCATGGCCAGCTCGCAGATCGCCGCGACGCCGGCGAAGTAGGGAAGCAGGAACACGTAGCCTGAAAGCGCGAGCACCGTGCCGTACACGATGCCCCACACGAGGAAGACGCCATGCTTGTTCAGGCGATTCGCCACGACGAGGTAGAACGTCGCGCAGAGGAACATCTGGATGCCGGCGCACAGGTACAGATACACGAACGGGAACGGCATGGTCAGGGGTCCCGTGACCATGCATACGAGGAACGTCAGCACCATCATGGCCGCGACGGTCATGACGTCGCGGGTTGCGATGCTCTTCTTGGAGGCGCGCCCGCGTGCGCCTCGGGTGGTGTCGATGGTTTTCTCGGTGCTCATGCTGCTCTCCTTTCGGGTGGGCCCGTCGGGCCGGGCTGGTGGAAATCGGGCGCACGAAGGAAGGCCCGTCGTGCGCGGGTGTTCGAGCGGACTGCTTTTGTTAGTTTGAGCTAACTAGTGGTCATGGAAAGACGGCATCACCCGCCGAAGAGGTTCTCCCAGCCGGGGCGGAAGAAGTCGACGATGAGTTTGATGCGCGCAACGGCGTCCTCTTTCGAGGTGTCGTGGCGAACGATTTCGAAGAATGCGTAGTATTCCGCGCTCACGAGCGCATGGAGGTCGTCGTGGGACGGGCTCGCGCAGGCAAGGCCGCGCTCGCGCATGGCGTCCAGGTAGGCGAGCGATTGGCTGACTTCTTCCTCTACGAGATCGTCGAGGAAATGCTCGTAGCCGCTTCCCGCCGCGTGGTTTATCAGCAGGTCGAACGGCTCCTTGTGCTCGAAGATGTAGTCGACGATGCGGGTGATCACGTCTTCGGAGGTGCTCCACATGTCTTCGGGGCGCCCTTCGTCCAGCTGCTCGAACCCCTGGTCGTTGCCCGTGCGGAAGAGCCCGAGCAGGTGCGCGGATACGGGCTCGACCAGCGCGGCGAACAGCGCGCTTTTGTTCGGGAAGCGCACGTACAGCGCGCCGGTGGTCACGCCGGCGTTCTGCGCGATGCTGCGCAGGCTCGCCTTCTCGTATCCCTTGTCCAGAAACTCTCGCTGCGCGCTTTGCAGCACGAGACCGCGCGTTTCCTCAACCTGCTTCACATCCTGATCCCTTCTCATCAATAACAATGTTATCGATAACGACGTTACGAATAATGTCATACACGGTTAACTCTGTCAAGGAAAAGATGGGCGATCGTCCTCGAATCGCGGCGTCTCCGTTGCCGGTGACGGAACGCTTCGGTACGACGATCGGACGGCGGTTGAGTTGCATCGGACGCGCGAAGTTGCAGTGGGCAAACTTCCTTTTCGCGTGTTCTATCCTTGCAGCCGAACGATATGTCACAGGTGCAAGGAGTCTGCATGAACAGTCCGATCAGATTGATATTGAAGTGGGCGGGACCCGACCGGAAGTACTTGATCGCGGCCGTCGTGTTCGCGTTCGTTTCGGGGCTTATGGCCATGGTGCCGTACTACGGCGTGTACGAGATCATGAAGGCGGCCTACGAAGGGACCTGCACGTGGGAGGTCATCACGTCGAACGCGCTCGTCGTAGCGGTGGGCGTGTGCATCCAGTACGCGTGCTTCGGATGCGCGGGCGCGCTGTCGCACAAGGGCGCGTACAACACGCTGTTCCGCGTGCGGTGCCGCGTCGTGGACCATCTGGCGCACGCGCCGCTCGGGCAGCTCGACGAGCGGTCGACCGGCTCCATCAAAACCGTCCTGTCGGACGACATCGAGAAGCTCGAGCTGTTCCTGGCCCACAACATCACCGAGGCGATCATGTACCTGACCGGCCCCGTCGCGGCGTTCATCTTCCTGTGCTCGGTGAACGTGCCGCTGGCGCTGGCGACGCTCGTGCCGTTCGCGGCGGCGTTCGTCGTGATGGGCGTCATCTTCAAGCGCATGGCCGGCGTGATGCCGCGCGCGGGCGCGGCGTTGTCGCGGATGAATGCGGTGATGGTAGAGTACGTGCGCGGCATGCGCGTCATCAAGGCGCTGAACATGGGCTCGAAGTCGTTTCGCCGCTTCCAGTCCGCCGTGGACGAGGAGCACGCCGTGTGGTGCGACATCGCGCGGAAAACGGGTCCGGGCTTCGCGGCGTTCGTCATCATCATCGAGTGCGGCATGCTCGTGATGGTGCCGCTCGGCGGCTTCCTGTTCTCCACGGGAGCCATCTCGGGCAGCACGTTTCTGCTGTTCGCGTTCGTCGGGTCGCTCTACCTGACCGAAATTCGCCTGCTTCAGGAAATCGGCAGCAAGTTCGCCCAGGTGAAAAGCGGGGCGATCAAGGCGCAAGAGCTGCTGGACCTGCCCGCCTTCGCCGGCGGCGCGCCGTTTCCCGCCAAGAGCGACGTGCGGCTCGAGAACGTGCGCTTCAGCTACGACGGCACGCGCGAGGTGCTGCACGGCGTGAACCTCGCCGTGCAGCAGGGCGAGCGCCTGGCCGTGGTGGGGCCCAGCGGCGCGGGGAAGACCACCATCGTCGAGCTCGTGTCCCGCTTCTACGATGCGACCGAGGGCACGGTGCGTATCGGTGGCGTGGACGTGCGCGACCTCGATTACGACGACCTGCTGGCGCACGTGGCCGTGGTGTTCCAGAAGACGTTCCTCACGAGCGGCAGCATCCTCGAGAACATCCGGATGGGCAAGCGCGCCACGCTGGACGAGGTGCGCGAAGCGGCGCGGCAGGCGCGCATCGACGACTTCATCATGGGGCTCCCCCGCGACTACGACACCGAGATCGGCACGCTGGGCGAGCGCCTGTCGGGCGGGCAGCGCCAGCGCATCGCCATCGCCCGCGCCATCCTCAAGGACGCGCCCGTGCTCATCCTCGACGAGGCCACCAGCGCGGCCGACCCCGAGAACCAGGTGCAGATCGACGAGGCCATCGCCAACCTCTGCGCGGGCCGCACGGTGGTCATCGTGGCGCATCGCCTGGGCGTGGTGCGCACCTGCGACCGCGTGGCCGTGGTGGAGGACGGCGGCATCTCGGCCGTGGGGACGCACGACGAGGTGCTTGCCGCGTGCCCGTACTACCGCAAGGCATGGGCGGACTACGAGCGGACGCGCCGCATCACGTTCGGGTTCGGCGCCGCGGCGGCGGAAGCGGAGCCGCGGCAGCGCGCCGCAAGCGATTCCGTCC
>OLSE01002354.1_pt1 | contig 11085 bp, 12 predicted proteins | sample 1673191 | NCBI WGS metagenome assembly OLSE01 (sample SAMEA3136764, study PRJEB25190) | human gut metagenome | biome: human gut; feature: human-associated habitat; material: faeces | place: Austria | collected 2013
CAGACTGACGAATGTATTTACCTTCACAGTCAGCAGTGGCACGAATTGTTTCACGGTAGGCAACCTGAGGCTGTCCTACGTTGGCTTCTACCTTAAATTCACGACGCAGACGGTCAACGATGATATCCAGGTGAAGTTCACCAACACCGGCAATGATCGTCTGTCCTGTTTCTTCGTTTGTATATGTTTTGAAAGTAGGGTCTTCTTCAGCCAATTTACTTAAAGCCAAGCCCATTTTATCCTGATCGGCTTTTGTTTTTGGTTCCAAAGACAATTCGATAACTGGTTCAGGGAATTCCATAGATTCCAGAATGATCGGATGTTTTTCATCACACAGCGTATCCCCTGTTGTCGTAACCTTTAGACCTACGGCAGCAGCGATATCTCCGGCCCAAACCTGATCGATTTCTTTACGATGGTTGGCGTGCATCTGTACGATACGTCCGAAACGTTCTTTCTTATCCTTTGTAGAGTTCAATACATAGCTTCCTGCAGTTGCACTACCGGAGTACACACGGAAGAAGCTTAATTTTCCTACAAATGGGTCTGTTGCGATCTTAAATGCCAATGCAGAGAATGGTTCATCATCACTTGGATGACGTTCATCTTCTTCACCGTCCAAAGTTGTACCTTTGATAGCCGGTACATCTAATGGGCTAGGCAGATAATCAACAACTGCATCCAGGACCTGCTGAACACCTTTGTTTTTGTATGCGGAACCACACAATACCGGGAAGAAATCACCGGCACATACGGCAATACGCAATACACGTTTGATTTCACTGATTTCAGGTTCTTCACCTTCCAGAACCATCATCATGAAATCTTCATCATAATCGGCTAAGTATTCCAATAATTTAGCACGGTATTCTTCGACTAAATCCTGGCTTTCTTCAGGAATGGCAACTTCCGTAATAATACGTCCATAGTCACCACTGAATGTATAAGCTTTACGTTCGATGATATCGATAATACCTTCAAAGTCACTTTCAGCGCCGATTGGCAACTGAATTGGGCAGGACTTAGCTCCTAAACGATCAATGATCGTGTTACAAGACATGATGAAGTCTGCACCTGTCGCATCCATTTTGTTGACAAATACGATACGAGGTACACCATATGTCGTCGCCTGACGCCATACAGTTTCTGTCTGCGGTTCAACACCGGCTTTGGCATCCAGAACGGTTACGGCACCATCCAATACACGCAAAGAGCGTTCAACTTCTACGGTGAAGTCAACGTGACCTGGTGTATCGATGATATTGATACGGCATTCCGGTCCGGTTCCATCTAATTTTTTCCAGTGACAAGTTGTGGCAGCAGAAGTGATCGTGATACCACGTTCCTGTTCCTGTTCCATCCAGTCCATTGTACTGGCACCTTCATGTGTTTCCCCAATTTTATGGTTAACACCAGAGTAATAAAGGATACGTTCAGTTGTTGTCGTTTTACCGGCATCGATGTGCGCCATGATACCAATGTTACGAGTATTTTCCAGACTATATTCTCTAGGCATAAACTAAACTTTTCTCCTTTCTTACCAGCGGTAGTGAGCAAAGGCTTTATTTGCTTCCGCCATTTTATGAGTGTCTTCACGTTTCTTAACGCTGGCACCCGTTCCGTTAGATGCATCAATGATTTCTGCAGCTAAACGCTGTTCCATAGTTTTTTCATTTCTTAAACGTGCATAGTTAACGATCCAGCGCAGACCTAATGTCAAACGACGTTCGTCACTTACTTCTACCGGCACCTGATAGTTGGCGCCACCAACACGTCTAACCTTCAGCTCTAACTGAGGCATAACGTTTTCCAATGCTTGTTCGAAAACTTCCATTGGCTGTTTTCCTGTTTTTACTTCAACGATTTCAAACGCGTTGTACAGAATTGTCTGTGCAACCCCTCTTTTACCATCAATCATGATTTTATTGATCAGACGAGTGACCAATTTGGAGTTATACATAGGGTCCACTAATACATCACGTTTGGCAATGTGTCCTTTTCTAGGCATTTAATTTCCTCCTTTCACGATTGACTACTTCTTCGGTTTCTTAGTTCCATATAAAGAACGAGATTGTTTACGGTCATTTACACCGGCACAGTCTAATGTTCCACGAACGATGTGGTAACGAACACCTGGTAAGTCCTTAACACGACCACCACGAATCAATACAACACTGTGCTCCTGCAAGTTGTGTCCGATACCTGGAATGTAAGCTGTAACTTCCATTCCGTTGCTCAAACGAACACGGGCATATTTACGAAGTGCTGAGTTTGGTTTCTTTGGTGTCATGGTACCAACACGTGTACATACTCCACGTTTCTGTGGGCTTGACAAGTTAGTTGGTCTTGACTTCAGTGAGTTGTACCCACGGTTCAAAGCTGGTGACTTTGAAACGTTCTGACTGGCCTTACGACCTTTACGAATCAACTGGTTGATTGTAGGCATAAGTACCCTCCTTTCAAAAACTTCTTAACACACGTTTCCGGGTGTGTCTTTTTCATCCGTTTTATATGGGATTCTTTCGAATCCCTCATTTACGCATGCACGAATAGATTACATTTTTTAAACTTCAATGTCAAATACTTTTTTAATTTTTTCATTGAAACCACCAAATTTTAGTACCCAAAATATTTTATCTTCTCTAAAAGCCTACTTATAAATGAATTTCTGTACTAAAAATTCGCATCCCGCATTGCTTTGGCACTTCCTGTCTGCCTATTATTCATCTGATCAAAAACGGCTTCATAAGCCTGCACTTGTTCTAAAGACAAAGCTTTATCCAAACGAACATAGACTTTACCAAATACATAATTATACATATATTGATGATGATCGATACTGTTGACTTTATTTAAGCGATCATAGGCTGCTTGTTTTGATGTACAGATTTCAATCGTACCTCCACTTAAATGGGCATTGGCTTTGGAAGACTTGCCCGCAATGGTTTGATCTTCAAAATAAGCTTTATCAACAACCTGCTCCAGCTCTTCATCGACTATAGTTGCCTGATCATAATAAAAGACATCGGATATAGGAAGGCCCTGCTCCTTTAAAAAATCGATCATTTGTTTGACGGATTCCAAATTTGAAAACTGTAATGTTGTATCTTCTTGAACTGATTTTTCCACCGGTTCTTCCAATCCTTCTACCTCTGTTTTAAACGAAGTATTTACGGGATGAATCCGATAATGTCTAGCTGACTCTTCATCATATCTTGCTTCTACATAAACTGTTTGTCCATTCTTTAAATTTTCATTGGGCTTTACTGTATATTTGACCGTTGTGAAAAAATCATTATAATTCCCCTGGTCCATCATACAGGCTACATTCGCTTTTCCTTTACCATTAGTACCAGAAAAAGTTACCGTACAATCCTTTTCATCCATCAAGGACACATCTGTTTTCGCAAAGAAGAAAAAATAACTTCCTGTTGTCAGTACCCCCAGGATCAAAACGACCAACAAGAGAATCAGTATCTTCTTAGGCTTGGGCTTCCCATTGTTTTCTGGATTCTCTTATTCTAATTCCCGACCGCATTTTGCACAATATTTACCATTTTCATAACGTATATTACAAGACTTACAAACCTTCATTTTCCTTCTCTTTTTCTTTTATTATACTCATTTTTATTTTTAGCCACAAAATAATTTTATCGTTTAAAAAGACAAAACATCATCCAAATTTTTCTACTTTTTTATTATAATAAGTACTGAGGACAGAAAAGAGGAATGAACATGAAACACAAAATTGTCTTTCTTGATATGGACGGAACTTTGTATCAGACAGAAAATGATATCATACAAGATAGTGCACTGGATGCGATCCAGATGTTAAAAGACAAAGGATATAAGGTATGTGCCGCTACCGGAAGACCTTTAAATCAAATGAAGTTGATCTTGGAACGAGTGCAGTTTGATGATTATGTGCTGATCAACGGAAGCTATATTCTTGATAAAGATTTCAATGAGATCGGCGCCTACCCTATTGAAAAAGAAACCGTAGAAGAACTGGTACAGCTTTGTAAGGATCATAAATTCGGATTGATGTTTCATTTCGGCGATGCGACATATATCTACAACGATTTTTATCCGATGTACTATTTCTGTAAATATTGTAATGTATTGGATTCTTTATTTTACGATCAAACAGAGACTTTCCATAAACGTCACCGTGTCTTTAATGCCGTGATCATGACAAAGGATAAAACAAGTTTGGATGCTTTTATGAAGGAACACCCAAATCTTCGTTCGGATTTGATCAACGTTAAAACCGACGGCTTCTGTTTTGATATCTTTAATGCCGATAATGATAAATCCAAGGGAATCGATCTGGTATTAAACAAAAACAACATGACATGGAAGGATACGATCTGTATCGGAGACAGCACCAATGATATTGGCATGTTGGAAAAGGCAGATATCGGAGTGGCAATGGGAAGTGCAACAGATTATGTCAAAAGTTTTGCCAACTGGTCCACAACCAGCACCTATGAAAATGGTATCTTTAATGCCGTCGCCAAAATACTAAAGGAAGAGGATAATTAATCCCCTTCCTTTTTAAATTCTATAAAGTTTTGCCCCACCTTCTTGGCTTCTTGGGCATCATGCGTCACATATAATAAGGTAAATTGTTTTGTTTCCTGCAGTTTGATCAAGACATCGATCAATTCATATTTCGAACTTTGATCCAACGAATTTAAACCTTCATCAATCAACAACAAATCCGGTTCTTTGATCAAAGATCTTGCCAGAGAGATACGCTGCCTTTGTCCGCCGGAGAGTGTCTTACACTTTTGTTCTAAAACAGAAGCTACACCTACAAGCCTGGCGGTATCCTCTACCTTTCTTGCCAAGTCACTTTTAGAGATGGTTCTTTGATCGATGCCATACGCAATATTATCTTTGACAGAAAGTGCATCCAACAATCGATCATTTTGAAACATGAACGATATCTTCCAGGATGTTGGCATGATGATATTTCCGCTTGTAATACTTTCTAAGCCGGCAATCATTCTTAATAGCGTTGTCTTTCCACAGCCGCTTGGTCCAAAAAAGACAGTTCTTTGTTTTTCAGGAATCTGCATGGAAACATCACGCAGGGCAACCACGCCATTATCATAAATTTTGCTCACATTACAAATTTCAATCATGTACTTATTGTACCAAACTCTACGATTTCTATCCATTCACAGACGATGAAAACTGGCTGTTGTAGAGCTGATAATAGAATCCTTTTTGTGATAATAGATCCTGATGTTTTCCCTGTTCTACGATCTTTCCCTGGTTCATCACCAGGATTCGATCGGCATTTTGAATAGTGGATAATCGATGGGCTACGATAAAGCTCGTTCTTCCTTTCATCAGCGTTTCATAAGCTTTTTGTACACGTAATTCGGTCATGGTATCGATCGAAGAAGTAGCTTCGTCTAAGATCAAGACTGATGGCGAACACAATAAGATTCGTGCAATGCACAATAATTGTTTTTGTCCCTGCGAAAGATTCCCTCCTCCTTCGGCCAGAATCGTGTCATAGCCCTCTGGCATCTGTAAGATAAAATTATGCGCATACGCTTTTTTAGCTGCCTCTATGATTTCTTTCGCCAATCAACATTTTTTCATATTTTTTCTAAAAGCTACTCTTTATTTATGATTTTCCTAAAAAGGAGAAATATCACATATCACATTTACCATAGAACGACTAGCAAAAACATGAGCATCGTAAACCCCTGTTAAGTATTCTCAAGAATTCAAGACTACTCGACCTAACTTTTTTTGTACTTTTTTGTATAACGACATCGTTACGAATATAGACAAAAACGCCCCTAATATCAGTACTGAAATCTCTATAATAAAAATGAGAATCATTAAATTTACACTGAGAGATATAATTATGACACCAAACCTACAAAAAATGAACATAATAAAATTGCGAACCATATTTCACTTATTTAAAACAAGATTGACTTCATCTATCTAATGAATTCAAAGTGATTTATTCCAATATCAGTCCAATCACTGTAATAAATCTTTTTCTCTGTATTTTCAATTCTGAATCAAAATATAAAAGATATAAGTAAAGCGAATACACCACAAGAAAGCATAACTTTGATCGGACCTATTTTAAATTTTCTTAAGACAATAAAGGCAACTAGAAAAATAATCACACTTTCGATATTGATAGAAGATAGCATGATACTTCCTTCTGGCCAAAACGCTGAAATAATCATAGAGATACCTGAAGATGCTATCAGTGCCACCACAGCAGGTCTTAATCCTTTTAAAATTGCTTTAATACTTTTTAATTGTCGATACTTATAATAAAACCAGGCTAAAAACAGAACAATGATAAAGCTTGGAAGAACCGTCCCAAACGTTGAAACAACGGCCCCGGGTATACCAGCAACCTTAGTGCCAACAAAAGTAGCTGCATTGATTCCAATAGGGCCTGGTGTCATTTGAGAAATAGTTACAATATCTGTGAATTCTTGCAAAGATATCCAGTGATGTAAGTCTACAATCTGATTCTGTATAATGGGTAACGCTGCATATCCGCCACCAATAGATAACAAGCCGACTTGGAAGAAACTCAAAAAAAGTTGTAAATAAATCATTTTGTTTCCCCTTTCTTGAATTTAGTTTCTATTAGATATCCCAAAACACCACAGCCTACAATAATGATCAGTAAATGTACATCGAAAAGTACATTTAAAATAAATGCGACTAACATAATATACACATAAACCATCTGTTTTTGATTAACAATATCTTTAGCCATAGTGCATACAACATCACAAATCACTGCACAAACACCAGCCTGCATGCCAAATAACAAAATTCGAATCCATTCAACAGTAATAAACCAATCATAACAAAACGAAATAATTGTTATGATCAAAAAAGGGGGCAAAACTGTACCAAAAACAGATACAATAGCACCTATGATTCCTTTAATTCGATAACCGATGATAATAGAAGCATTAACAGCAATTACACCTGGAGCTGATTGAGCGATAGCTACCAAATCCATCATTTCCTCTTCTTCGATCCAGTGAAACTCCTCAACAAATTTTTTTCTCATAAGAGGAACAATGACATATCCTCCTCCAAATGTGAAGGCACTTAAAGAAAAGGTAGAGATAAATATCTTTAATAAAATATTGTCTTTTTTCAAAATAAAACCTCCAATTTTCTGAAAAAGGAGAATGGTCAATCATTCTCCTTGTAATTAATAACAGCTCACAGAACCATCAGCCCTTGACTCAGTTGCTCCTACAAAGACACCATTGTTTTGGCGAACAATTAATTCGGCTCGTCCAAATGAAAATGAATTGTTCTCAATCTTAACTTCATGGCCTAAATTTTGCAAAGCCCGTACAATCGCAGGATCAAAATCAGGTTCTACAACAATTTTCTTACCCTCTTTCCATTGCCATCGGCTTTGATCCAATGCTGCCTGTGGATTTAAATGGTAATCAATCAAATTCATAACAACCTGGACATGCCCCTGAGGTTGCATATAGCCTCCCATTACACCTAAAGGTCCAATTGGCTGGTTATCTTTGGTAATAAAAGCAGGTATGATTGTATGATAACATCTTTTTCGTGGAAATAAAGCATGGATGCTATCTTTATTTAAGGAAAAATCAAATCCTCTGTTTTGTAATGAAATACCATAATTTTCCAAAACAACCCCAGAGCCAAAATCCAAATAATTACTTTGTATATAAGAAACCATGTTTCCATGCTGATCTGCAGTAGATAAATATACTGTTCCACTTCTTGGTGTGTTAACTTCAGGTACAAAACATTTATTTATTGAAATTAACTGTGCCATCTTTTTTCCATATTCTTCCGTCAACAAATATCGGTAATCTTGAGTCATAAATTTTTCATCTGTCACAATAGATAAAGCATCATGGAAAGCTATTTTCATAGCTTCAAGTTGTATGTGATATTCTTCAAAAGATCGACTGCGGAATTCAAAATTTTTCAAAATATTTAAAGCAATCAAAGTGACTAACCCTTGCCCATTAGGCGGGATTTCCCAAACATCATATCCTCGATAGTTAATGGAAATAGGATCGACCCATTCGACTCTATAATCCTCTAAATCTTCTTTTGTTACAAAGCCGCCATCTCTATAGCTTTGTGAAACAAAAGCATCTGCAATTTCTCCATAATAAAATGCATCCGAATAGCTTTCTCCAATTAACTTTAAAGATTTTGCATGATCAGGGAATTTGATTATATCTCCACAACGATAAGGCTCTCCATTTTTCGTAAATACTTTAAACCACTCTTTAAAAACAGGATTATTCTTGTATTCTTCTTTATGTCGTTTTGTATATTTTTCCCATAAATGCGCAGTGACTGGTGAGAGAGGGAATCCATTTTCAGCATAATCAATAGCTGGTTGTAAAACTTCAATCAATTCTAGTTTTCCAAATAGTTTAGACAATTCTGCCCACGCCTTGGGTTCACCCGGAATTGTTACAGGTATCCATCCATTTTTGGGTATCTCTTTATACCCTTGATTTTTTAATGTATCTATGCACAAGTTTTTGGGAGTGTAACCAGAAGCATTAAGTCCATACATGTTATTATTCATCCAAACAATTGCAAATGCATCGCCTCCGATTCCACTAGAAGTGGGTTCAACAACTGTTAAAACCGCCGCGGTGGCAATAGCTGCATCAACAGCGTTGCCTCCTTTTTTTAAAATTTCTAAACCTGCAGAAGAAGCCAATGGATTGCTAGAACAAACCATTCCATTTTTTGCCACTGTACTATATCGACTTCTAGGTACCGGTTGTGATAAAAAATCAAATTCCATAAAATTTCTCCTTAAAAAGTTTGGATGATTTTGTCAAAATCGTAGGATTGCTGATCTGGTAATGATTGAGCATAAAACGAGATACCATATTGTGCCAATTCCTTATAAGCTTCTTTTTCTTCTTGTGATAAATAAACAAATTCTAAAACTTTTTCGCCATTTGGATTACGTGAGTTTCCTATATTTACTTTTTTAATTGGGATTCCCATCTTAACCAAATCTAATAAAGTAAATACATTCTTTACTAGTAGCATATATTTTCTTTTAGAAAATTTATTTTTATCATAAGCATCTTTAAAACTCTTCTGGGTCAAAATAACAGACTTTACCCCAGGTGGCGTTGCCATTTTTAATAAAGAACATCGAAAACTGTTTTGGGCAGTTTCATCATCAACAGCGGCAATCCCCCCAATCCCTTTTGCTCTTGACCAACCTAAGGCAACTTGACCATGAATCAAACGATCGTCTATACGGATAAACTCAAATTCCATATACTTCCTCCTATGCTAGAATGCCGAAAAAACCTAAAACAAATCCAATCACAATCATAGCGAACATAACCCATGTCGTGCTCTTCCCTTTTCTTAATGTGGCATAGACCGCTAAAACAGATAATAAAGGTAGTAATTTTGGTAAAATCTGATCCAGTGTACTTTGCAATTCAATACTTGCGTCTCCTACTGAATAGACTAATGGGGTAGAAACACTAACCCATGTAGCAGTTAAGCCACCAACCACAAACAAGCCTAAAATAGTAGCTGCGGACATCCATTTTTTGATCTGCATGTTTTCCATTCTTTGTAAAAAAGAATCAGAAAATTTATATCCTGTCATTACTCCCCAATATTGGAAACCAAAGTGAACCACATTAATAACAAGAATAAAGATAATAGGTGCAAGTAAATTACCCGATAAAGCTAACGAAGCACAGATTCCTGCCACGATTGGTCTAAAAGTACCCCAAAAGAAAGAATCACCAATCCCTGCTAAAGGTCCCATTAGAGCGCCTTTTACTGCTTGAATATTCTCCTCTGATACATCCTCTCCACAGGCTTTTTGTTCTTCCATGGATGCAACAATTCCATAAATAGGTCCTGCTGTCCAAGGATGAGAATTAAAATAGGTTAAATGTCGTTTATAAGCACGGATACGATCTTCTTTATTTGGATATAATTTTTTTAAAATAGGCAATAGTCCCCACTCAAAGCCCATAGCTTGCATTCTTTCAAAATTAAAAGCTGATTGAAGTGCATTCGATCTTAAGAATAAATGAAATAAATCCTTCTTTGTTAACTTTTTATTTTCTGCCATTTTCAGAATTCCTCCTCTTCATTATTTTCATTCGATTTTAAAGCATAAATGCAGACATAAGCAATTCCGATAAAGGCGATACCCATAACACCGAAAGCAGGGATATAGGCTGCTAGTGCAAATCCAATAAAGAAATATGGGAAGAATTCTTTAGTACTTAGATTATTCAATAACAATCCAAATCCTAAAGCAGGCAATAGATTACCAACTGCTGTGATACCAGACATGACATTACTAGGAATTGCGTCCATCAATGCAGTTACATAATCCGCACCGAAATATAAAGCTAAAAATGTTGGAATAAAATAAGCCAAAAAATGTACTAAATTCCCCACATGTGTCATCAAACAGATTCCGCCATAATTATCATTTAATGCATAGTTATCAGCAATATGAACAGTAAAGGAACAAACTGTTTTTGCAAACATCTCAAAAGTACTAGCAACAACGGCTACGGGAACAGCTACGGCCATAGCCCCTTCCAAACCAGTTCCTGAATTAATAGCAACAGTAACTCCTAACGCACTACCAATAGCAACGTTTGATGGAACAGACCCACCTACCGCCTGTGCGCCCATGAATACTAGCTCTAACGAAGCCCCTACAGATACACCAGTTTGTACATCACCTAAAATCAATCCAATAATGGGCCCTAAAATAACCGGTCGTTCTAACTGACAATCACCAAGAGCACGTCTCTGCAAATAGGCTAAACCAGTAATCAAACTGATAACCAAAATGATCCAAAAACTCATAGACTCTTTCTCCTTCTTTCTTCTGATTAATGATTAACAAATATGAAACCTAAAACGTTTTAGCTATCTTTACATACAGTATAATTGATTCTTTTTTAATTGTCTATATATTTTTTTAATTATATATACATTTAATTTAATGAGCTTTATTATAAATGATGTTATAATAAATAAAAAGGAGTTGTA
>OLSE01002356.1_pt1 | contig 11073 bp, 9 predicted proteins | sample 1673191 | NCBI WGS metagenome assembly OLSE01 (sample SAMEA3136764, study PRJEB25190) | human gut metagenome | biome: human gut; feature: human-associated habitat; material: faeces | place: Austria | collected 2013
GGCCAAGGGCGGCGTGGTGATCGGCATCAGCGACCAGTTCCGCATTCCCGTCCGCTACATCGGCATCGGCGAAGGTATCGACCAGCTCAAGATGTTCGACCGCAAGGAGTTCGTGAACGCCCTTTTCGGCAGCGAAGCAAAATAAAATCTCCCGTGAATGAAGAAAATTAACGTCATCACCCTCGGGTGCTCGAAAAACACGGTCGATTCGGAACACCTGATGGCCCAGCTCGCAGCCGCAGGCTATACGGTCACGCACGACAGCGACCGCACCGATGCCAAAGTCGTGGTCATCAACACCTGCGGCTTCATCGGCGACGCCAAGCAGGAGTCGATCGACATGATCCTCCGGGCCGCCGCCGCCAAACAGACGGGTAAAATCGAACGGCTGTTCGTCGTGGGCTGCCTGAGCGAGCGTTATGCGGAGGAGCTGCGTGCCGAGCTGCCCGAGGTCGATGAGTTCTTCGGCGTGAAGGATTGGGACGACATCGTTCGGGCGCTGGAGGCGACTCCCCGGCCAGCGCTTGCGACCGAACGCCGGCTCACCACCCCGAAACATTACGCTTACCTGAAAATTTCCGAAGGCTGCAACTGGAAGTGCGGTTATTGCGCCATTCCCCTGATTCGGGGGCCCCACGCTTCGGTGCCGATGGAAACCCTGCTGGAAGAGGCCCGGAAGCTGGCCGCAGGCGGTGTGCGCGAACTGATCGTAATCGCACAGGACACGACCTACTACGGCCTGGACCTTTACGGCAAACGACGCCTGGCCGAACTGCTCGAAGCCTTGTGCCGCATCGACGGCATCCGCTGGATCCGGCTCCACTACGCCTACCCCACGGCTTTCCCCGACGAGGTGATCGAAGTGATGGCCCGCGAACCCAAAATCTGCAAATACCTCGACATTCCCTTCCAGCATATCTCCGACGACCAGCTCGCGGCCATGCACCGACGCCATACCAAGGCCCAGGCTTACGAACTGATCGACAAACTGAGGCAGGCCATTCCCGACCTCGCGCTGCGCACGACCCTGCTGGTCGGATATCCGGGCGAAACCGAAGCCGACTTCGAAGAGCTTCTGGAATTCGTGCGCACGGTACGGTTCGAACGACTGGGCGTATTCCCCTATTCCGAAGAGGAGGGAACCTATTCGGCCCGGAATCTGCCGGACGATGTTCCGGAAGAGGTCAAACAAAGTCGTGTAGAACGAGTAATGGCGCTTCAGAATGAGATCTCGCTCGAAAACAACCGGGCACGTATCGGTCAGTTGGAGCGGGTCATCATCGACTCCCGGCAGGGGGATTTCTACGTAGGACGGTCGCAATACGACTCGCCCGAAGTGGATCAGGAGATCCTGATTCCGGCCGCAGGCCGCAGGCTGATCCGCGGTTGCTTCTATCAGGTGCGGATCACCGCAGCCGAAGACTACGACCTCTACGGCGAACTCGAAACGAAATAAAAGACAATCATCACATCTTTCAATGTAGCGTTATCCGACAGTCGCAGGATCGAATCCGACGGTCGCTAACTCACGGCCTCCGGTCGTGTCCGCAATTCACCCCTAATTCCCTTCCCGGGAGGGGAATTGGGCCGCTACGCTTCCCATAACGGGGGACACGAAAGGATATGATCATGAAATAAAATTTTGTCGTTTGACGTTTTTTATATACCTTTGGGAAGGCGGAAAATATTTCCGGCGACAGATAAATGGCAGAGAAAAAGGTCATAAGCGATTTCGAGGCGCAGATTCGGCAGCTCATTGCCGACCATCGTCGGCTTACGGCCCTTTGCAAGGAAACAGCGGCGGAGCGCGACGTCTTGCGTAAAGAAAACCGCGATTTGCAAATGCAGGTAAAAGAGCTCGGCAAGGAGCTCGCCCGCGTACAGCTCAGCCAGGGACTCGCAGGAAATGCACCCGACCAAAGCAAAGCGATCGCACGCGTCAACCGTTTAATGCGGGAGGTGGACAAGTGCATCACCCTACTCAACAAACCCGACCGAATCGGCGAAGAGCTGTCGGGCAAGTAGGCAAGACATACGATAACGACCGAAGATATTTCATTTAACGGGAAGCAAGCGACATGGCCCAGCAACAGGCAATAAAGCTCAAAATAGCCGGTAAAAGTTACTCGTTTACGCTCAAGCACGAAGCGAACGAGGAACAGTCGCTGGCGGAGAAAGAGGAGCTCTACCGCCTGGCCGAACGCGAGGTGAATGCCTATGTCACCCGGTTCGAAAAAGCCAAATACGAAGGATTCTCGACACAGGACTGCCTGGCGATGGCCGCATTGCAGTTGGCGATTTCGAGCGTTTCGCTGGCCCGCAGCCGAGAAGTGGGCAGCGAAGATCTCCGCAGGCTGGAAGCGCTGCGCGACGAGATCGACGAATACCTGAACCGAATCGAAACCGAAAAGAAATAACAGGGAAGGATACGAGGGGGGACCGTATAGAAAAGTCCGCAAGTATCATCGTTCTTTACCATACGTTTAAGAAAAATCTACCCGCATAGATTCCTTAAAGCTTTGCGAAACTGAACAATTTTTACATTGGGGCAACTCACCACTTTCAAAATCAGGCTTCAACCCCTCGGGGTGCAGGCTGCGGCCTGCCGGTAGAAGGTTGCGATTTTCGGGAGCCCCCACACTTGACTGATCTTGCAGATTCGTCAAACAAGTTAAGGAATACTATGCGGTTTTTTTATGCACAAACCCTAATAACTAACAAATAATAACTCTCTAAAACAATGATGACAATCGTACTATCGAGCGTCCTGTCCGCCGTAGTCTGCCTGGGTATTTACATCCTGGTAACCAAATACGTTACCAAGAAGACCATCAAGGCACTGCGTGAAGCCGCCCGGAAAGAGGCGGAAGCGGAAGGCGAAATGATAAAGAAAGAGAAGATTCTCCAGGCCAAGGAGAAGTTCATCCAGCTCAAGAGCGAGCACGACCGCCAGGTCAATGAACGCAACCAGAAGATCGCCCAAAGCGAACAGCGGGCCAAGCAGATCGAAAACAACCTGCAAAACCAACAGCGCGAACTGGAAGGCAAGGTCAAGGAGAACGCCCGCCTCAAAGAGCAGATGGAAGCGCAGCTTCAGGTGCTCGAACACAAGAAGGAGGAGATCGACCGTCTGATGCACGAGCAGAACACGCGCCTCGAGCAGATTTCGGGCCTGAGCTCCGAAGATGCCAAGAGCATCCTGATCGAAAATATGAAAGCGGAAGCCAAAGCCGACGCTGCAGCCTACATCAACGAAACGATCGAGGAGGCCAAAATGACCGCCACGAAGGAGGCCAAGCGAATCATCGTGGCTTCGATCCAGCGTGTGGCGACCGAAACGGCCATCGAAAACGCCGTTACGGTGTTCAACATCGAAAGCGACGAAGTCAAAGGCCGCATCATCGGCCGCGAAGGTCGCAACATCCGGGCGCTGGAAGCTGCCACAGGCATCGAAATCATCGTGGACGACACGCCCGAAGCGATCATCCTGAGCGGGTTCGATCCCGTGCGCCGCGAAATCGCCCGCCTGGCCCTGCACCAGCTCGTAACCGACGGACGTATCCACCCGGCCCGAATCGAGGAGGTGGTCGCCAAGGTACAGAAGCAGATCGAAGAGGAGATCGTCGAAGTCGGCAAACGTACCGCGATCGACCTGGGTATTCACGGCCTGCATCCGGAGCTGATCCGTATGATCGGCAAGATGAAATACCGCTCCTCCTACGGACAGAACCTGTTGCAGCACGCCCGCGAAACGGCCAACCTGGCCGGCATCATGGCTGCCGAGCTGGGGCTCAACCCCAAAACGGCCCGCCGCGCCGGTCTGTTGCACGACATCGGCAAGGTGCCCGACGACGAACCCGAATTGCCGCACGCAATTATCGGTATGAAACTCGCCGAGAAATACAAGGAGAAGCCCGAGGTTTGCAACGCGATCGGCGCCCACCACGACGAAATCGAGATGTCGTCGCTTATCGCCCCGATCATCCAGGTCTGCGATGCCATTTCGGGAGCCCGTCCGGGAGCCCGTCGTGAGGTGGTCGAGAGCTATATCAAGCGTCTGAAGGAGATGGAGGACATCGCGCTCTCCTACCCCGGCGTAGTGAAGACCTATACGATCCAGGCAGGCCGCGAGCTGCGTGTAATCGTCGGTGCGGAGAAGCTCTCCGACATGGAGTCCGAAAGCCTGTCGCACGACATCGCCAAGAAGATCCAGGACGAAATGACCTACCCGGGGCAGGTAAAAATCACCGTCATCCGCGAAACCCGATCCGTGGCATACGCAAAATAGGATATTTATCCAGATACCACCATCCGGTTTCTACAACCAAAGTCCCTTTCCCCTACCATGGAAGGGACTTTTTTTACGAAACACATGAATAAAGAGTTGCAAGCCTACGTCGAACAGGCGATCCTCCCCCGTTACGAACATTTCGACCGTGCCCACGGACCCGAACACGCCCGGACAGTCATCGAACAGAGTCTGGCACTGGCCCGGCATTACCAGGTCGATCGGCAGATGGTTTACGCAATTGCGGCCTACCACGACGTGGGACTGGAGAAAGGACGGGAGATGCACCATATCCATTCGGGGGAAATCCTCGCTGCGGATACAAAACTGCGGCAGTGGTTCTCGCCGCAGCAGATCGCCGTCATGCGTGAGGCGGTGGAAGACCACCGCGCCTCGTCGGACCACGAACCCCGCACGATTTACGGACGCATCGTTGCCGAAGCCGACCGTTGTATCGACCCGCCGACCATCGTCCGCCGCACGATACAATACGGGCTGGCGAACTATCCGGAGCTGGACCGCGAGGATCAATATCGCCGCTGTGTCGATCACCTGACACATAAATACGCGGAAGGAGGCTATCTCCGACTCTGGATCCCGGAATCGGACAATGCCCTGCGCCTCGCACGACTGCGCGAGCTGGTCCGCAACCGCCAAGAGCTCCGGCGGCTTTTCGACGAAATATTCGACCGGGAGATGGCTGCGAACGGCTGAAAAACCGGACCCTATTTACCGATGCCTTTCACGGCCTTATAAAATCGGAATTGCTTCTCAGTATAACCCGTTACCGGCTCCGACCGGACGCGCAGATCTGATGTCGGATGCAAAAATCACGGATACGACAAAAAAGGGGCGGCTCTTTTGCAGAGCCGCCCCGAATCATCCGATCGGACGGAAACTATTTTTGCTGAATGAACGGAAGTTTCACGACCTCGGCCTTCATCAGCTTCTCGCGGATCACGATGGCGATCTGCGTGCCGACCTTGGCGAACTCCTTCTTCACGTAACCCATACCAATCCCCTGTTTCAGACAGGGCGACATCGTACCCGAAGTCACCTGGCCGATGATATCGCCCTCAGGAGAGGCAATCTGGTAGCCATGACGCGGAATACCGCGATCGATCATCTTGAAACCGACCAGCTTGCGGGTCAAACCGCCGGCCTTCTGCTCTTCCATCAGTTTACGGTCGATGAACTCCTTGCCATCGACGAACTTGGTCAGCCAGTTCAGGCCCGCCTCGATGGGCGAAGTCGTATCGTCGATATCATTACCGTAGAGGCAGAAACCCATTTCCAGACGCAACGTGTCGCGGGCACCGAGGCCGATGTTCTTCAGCCCCTCCTTCGAACCCTCCTGCCAGAGAGCCTTCCAGAGTTTCTCGCCGTCTTCGTTGGCCACATAGATCTCGCAGCCGCCCGCACCGGTGTATCCCGTAATCGAAAGAATCGCATCCACACCGGCAACCTTCAGCTTCTTGAACGTATAGTATTCCATATCCTCCACCGGCTCGGTGCACAACTTCTGCACGATCTTCATCGCATTGGGACCCTGGATCGCCAGTTGGCAGATCTCGTCCGAAGCGTTGTAGAGCTGCTTGCCATGACCGGCCTCCAAGCCGAATTTCTTGCCCTCTTCGACGATATGGTTCCAATCCTTGTCGATATTGGCCGCATTGATTACGAGCAGATAAGTTTCGGCATCGATCCGGTAAACCAGCAAGTCGTCCACGATACCTCCCTTGCCGTTGGGCATGGTGGTATATTGCACCTTCCCGTCGTAAAGCGCCGCAACATCGTTGGTCGTGATATGCTGCAGGAACGCTTCGGCCTTGGGACCTTTTACCCAGACCTCGCCCATGTGACTCACGTCGAATACGCCCGCGTTGTTGCGCACGGCCAGGTGCTCTTCGTTGATGCCCGTAAATTCGATCGGCATGTTGTAACCTGCGAACTCGGCCATCTTAGCGCCGTTCGCAATGTGATGTTTGGTAAAAACCGTTGTTTTCATTGTCTGTTATCGATTTAATTATCAGTTATTTGATTATCAGTCTTATTCGCGGCGCTTCACGCCCATCCGGGGACAGCGGTGAAACTCCTTCGTGCGGTCGAACAGGTAGCGGTAGGTCGTATGCATCTTGTGCTTGGTGGCGCATACGTAACTCTCCACCATGCGCATCATCACCGGATTGAAATCGCCGATCCACGCAAGTTCCAACGATTTGTAGGGTAACTTCGGCACCGCCTTCTCGAACTCACGAATGATTCCCGCCTCGATGCCCTTGCCGTGGAACTCGGGGGTGACTCCGAAAATCAAGCCAAGAACCCTGTCAGCCTTATGCGCCACCTTGAGCGCCCACATCAGACGCAACTTGTTCCACCAGCCGAACTTGCCGTTGAAGGAACCGATCACCCGATTCAAATCGGGCACCATGATGAAAAAGCCGATGGGTTCGTCGTTATAGTAAGCGAAATAGACCAACCGTTCGTCGATAATCGGGCGCAACGTATTCATAATGCGGAACGCCTGTTCGCGGTCCATCGCCTTCACACCCGAAAACAGCGCCCACGCCTTGTTATAAACCAACCGGAAATCCTCGGCCACCTGCTCGAGATTCTTTTTCGAGATATGCTTGAAACAGTAACCCGGACTCTCCTCCAGGCGCTTCACGCGCTCATAAACCGAATCGCTCAACTGCCCCACCTCCAACCGACGCAGATAGGTATGCTGGTTGAAATAGTTCTGAAATCCGTAATTCTCGAACAACTCTTTATAATAAGGCGGATTGTACGCATTCTCATAGAGGGGCTGGAATTCGTACCCGCTGACCAGCAGCCCCCACCAGGAGTCCCGGGGACCGAAATTGATCGGACCGTCCATCGCCTCCATACCCCGGCTGGAAAGCCACATGCGGGCCGCATCGAAAAGCTGATCGGCCAGCTCCTGATCGTTGATAGCCTCGAAAAAGCCGCATCCTCCCGTCGGCTGTTCCTCCAGGAAAGCATGTTCCCGATCGTAAAAAGCGGCGATACGTCCCACCACTTCTCCTTTTTTATCGCGTGCGATCCAGCGAATGGCCTCGCCGTCGGAGAGCAATTCATTTTTCTTCGGGTCGAAAATAGCCCGGATAGAAGGATCGAGGGGACATACCCAATTACGATTCCCCTTATAGATTTTCCGAGGCAGATCGAGGAACTCCCGTTCCGTACGGGCATCGACGACCTCCTGCAAAATGTACTTGTCTGAACTCATTGCCTTATGAAAAAGGTTTAATCCCAACAAAGATAACGATATTTTTCCAAAATACCCGTTCATGCCCCCCAATCCGTGCGAAAACTTTTTCCTTATAATATATACGGAAGAGTCCTGGCTCGGAAAAACCGTTCAATTTCAGTTTTTCAGACAAACAAAATCACTTTGTACGAAAAAGTAATCTTTTCATGCAAAATAAATTACAATCTATAAGAATAAATACTATCTTTGCATCAACATTAAACCACAACTTAATTTCAATATATTATGAATGTTAACAATTTAATGGCAGAATTGGAGCGTAAGCACCCGGGTGAAAACGAATACCTGCAGGCCGTACGCGAAGTACTCGAGTCCATCGAGGAAGTTTACAACCAACATCCTGAGTTCGAGAAAGCCAAGATCGTTGAGCGCCTCGTAGAGCCGGATCGTATCTTCACCTTCCGCGTAACGTGGGTGGACGACAAAGGCGAAGTTCAGACCAACCTGGGCTACCGCGTTCAGTTCAACAGCGCGATCGGTCCCTACAAAGGCGGTTTGCGTTTCCACAAGGCCGTGAACCCTTCGATGCTGAAGTTCCTCGGTTTCGAGCAGACTTTCAAGAACGCCCTGACGACCCTTCCGATGGGTGGTGCAAAGGGTGGTTCGGACTTCGATCCGACCGGCAAGTCGAACGCTGAAATCATGCGTTTCTGCCAGGCTTTCATGCTTGAATTGTGGCACAATATCGGTGTCGATACCGACGTTCCCGCCGGCGACGTAGGCGTAGGCGGTCGTGAGATCGGCTTCCTGAACGGTATGTATCAGAAACTGGCTCGCAAGTACCACACCGGCGTTCTTACCGGCAAGGGCGAAACTTGGGGCGGTTCGATCCTCCGTCCGGAGGCTACCGGTTTCGGCGCACTCTATTTCGTACAGCACATGCTGCATCTGGCCGGCAAGAAACTGGAAGGCGCAAAGATCGCCATCTCGGGCTTCGGTAACGTGGCTTGGGGTGCATCGAAGAAGGCTACCGAACTGGGCGCCAAAGTGATCGCAATCTCCGGTCCCGACGGTGTAGTAACGATCCCCAACGGTATGAACGAGGAGATGATCGACTATATGCTCGAGCTCCGCGCTTCGAACCGCAATATCGTGGCTCCGTTCGCAGAGAAATTCGCAGGTACGACCTTCACTCCGGGCAAGAAGGCTTGGAGCGTGAAGTGCGACATCGCACTCCCCTGCGCATTCCAGAACGAGCTGAACGGCGACGATGCTGCCGAACTGCTGAAGAACGGCACTTGGTGCTGCGCCGAGGTTTCGAACATGGGTTGCACGCCGGAAGCTATCCACGCATTCCAGAAGGCAGGTATCCTGTTCGCACCGGGCAAGGCTGTCAATGCGGGCGGTGTAGCTACTTCGGGTCTCGAAATGACGCAGAACTGCATGCACATCTCCTGGTCGGGCAAAGAGGTGGACGAGAAACTCCACTTCATCATGGCAAGCATCCACGACGCTTGCGTGAAGTTCGGCAAGCAGAAGGACGGTCACATCGACTACGTGAAGGGCGCCAACATCGCAGGCTTCATGAAAGTCGCACAGGCTATGCTCGAGCAGGGTGTATTGTAATCCTGTTCCTTTATACGAAAAGAGGTGCGGCCGAAGGTCGCACCTCTTTCATTTTATCCGTTTCGAAGAATCGCGGTTCGGACCCGCACAAGTACTAAAAAGCGATATTCGCCGACAGACCCAAAGTCAGCGTATTAAGGTGCTGACGACTCTCGCGGACCATCGGAGGTTGCAGGTAATAAGTCGTCTGAAATCGAAGGTCGAAATTGTAGTTGGCGCGAAATGTCATGGACGTGCCGACTCCGAAAACAGGTCCTCCGCAACTCCCCAGCGTATATCCGTTCAGGGAAAAGGATTCATAATACTGATACCCGGCCAAGACCTTGCCACCGGTCCGCCAGCGTGCCGTAATCGGATATGAAAAATAGGCCCCGGCACTTGCGGCCCAACTGTCCAAACGATCCGTAGATTCGGCAACATTCAACTTGATCGGCACACTCGACACGGCCGTACGTCCTCCGAAACCGACATAAGGATTCATAAACCAAGCCCCCTCGATGCCCAGGTTCACACCTGCATTGAACTCGCCTTCGACTCCCGCAACAGGACGATACCGTCCTATCACCACATCCGTACTTACTTCCATACCGAGAAACGACGGCCGGCAATACCGATCGAAAGCAAAATCCTGCTCGAATTCCGTCAATCCCCTCTCCTTGAAAATCAAATCGGCGAACAGGTATCCCAGCTCTACGGAAAGAATACCGATCCCCGCACCTACTAATACATCGCTGAACCAATGTTTATTGTTGAGCATGCGCGAAACACCCGTTACCGTAGCCATCGAATAGCCGGCGATACTGTACCAGAGACTGCGAGGCCCGTACTCCTTATGAAGCATCGTAGCTGCCATAAAAGCCGTAGCCGTATGCCCCGACGGAAACGACTTGTTGTTCGATCCGTCGGGGCGGGGCATACGGCAGGTATATTTCAGAGAGTTGACCGCTCCGGCCATCAGCGCGACGGAAAAGGCATCCGACACCAACATCCGGCCCCACGAACTGCGCCCCCGGACTCCTCCGATTTTCAGCCCCAGCATCAACGCTGCGGGAGCATATTGCAGATAATCGTCATAACCGTAATGAAAATTCGGAACAAAATCTTCTCTAAGTTGACGAAAATGCTCGCTGCCATGTTTCACCGATAAACCGGCAATAACCAACGGAACTCCCACGTAGGTCATCTGGAACCACTTCGCATCGGTAATTTTATCGGCTTTCCTCTGAAACGGTTGTTCGTAAACGAGCGGTCTTAAATCGACAATCGTATCGTTAACCTCTGATTTAGGAGCGACTGCTCCTACTTTAAATACCGAAGAAGACAGCAACCCGGTCACCAACAATCCTGTAATGAATCTCATCTTATCGAGCGATTAGAATAATATAATAAAAACGGAACAAATTTCTATTATTTATTCCGTTTATCCAAAATAAATTAAATATTTTAAACCCGTTCTAATTTCCCAAGAGACACATACCAAATAAATCCCGATACTCGGTCATATCCCATCTTTTCAATCAAGGAAGTATAAGTATTTACTTGTCTTTTATATGAGGCACGTTCCACATTCCCGAATTTATAATCGACAACAATAACCTCATTGTCCGTTTCGACAACCCGGTCGGGACGATAAAACGAACCATCGGGCTGTAAAATTTCCCTTTCCGTCCACACGTTCACCCCCGGCGAAAACCACGAACTCACTCGTTCGTCGGCAAGCCAACGATTTATATCCTCACGAATCGATTTCGACTCCGACTCGGAAAGCTCTCCCGAACGGACGAACTCAGCAATTGTATCGTCGATGCGATCGAGAGTTTCTATCTGACTCAAAATGCGATGCATGAGCGTACCGTATGTACGATCCTTCCCCTCACCGAAAACGCCCTTCCCTTGCAATCGCAAGTGCAACCGATTTCCCGGTTCG
>OLSE01002361.1_pt1 | contig 11054 bp, 6 predicted proteins | sample 1673191 | NCBI WGS metagenome assembly OLSE01 (sample SAMEA3136764, study PRJEB25190) | human gut metagenome | biome: human gut; feature: human-associated habitat; material: faeces | place: Austria | collected 2013
GGTTTTCTGTATTCCGTCATGTCGTCGTTGCGATTCGAAATATTGAAGACAAAGATCGTGAAAGGTGAGGGCAATCGTGCGGGCTTGCACGCAAAGATTGCCGAACTGCCTCCGATCTTCTGCAAAGATAGCGAAAGCCGGGAGAAAACGGGAACTTATTCCCGGTTTTTCGAGGCGCATCCTATCTAAAACTATGTCAAAGATAGCGAAAGGTGGACGGCGAGCCAAACATCCCTTTTAGTTTCTTTTTTTGCGTGGCAGAGTTCACGAGTGCCCTCTGCTTCGACCGTCGGTTGTCCGAACTTGTCCGAACTTGTCCGAGTCGCCTTCTATCTTTTGCAAAGATAGTCAAAGCGACGGGCAATCGAAAATTTATTTTTCGGATTGCCGCGAAACAACCCTGTCGGAACAGGTATTCTTCGGATAAAGATAGTTGTTCGCCGTCAAATATGCAAGGTGGTTCGGGGTTCCTTGCGGCCGATGGCCAGACGTTGTCCGTCGCGGACGACGATCGCCCGGCCGTTTGCGAACGGTTTTACCGCATTGCAGTCCGAACAGTCGATCGCTACGGCACCGGTGGGGTCGATGAAATGCCAGCAGCGTCCCGTGCGGACGGCGGCCAAGCCTTCGGTGAAGTCGAAACCGGCGTCGTATATGGGTGGGATCAATTCCCGTTCTCCGATTTTGAAACCCCACAGTCCGTCCCGGACGAAGAGTTCGCCCCGGTCGGCCGGAGTTTCGGGCCCGCAAACGGCGTATCGGACGAGCGGCTTCAAGTTCGGCAGGCGCATCAGCGGGGATTCGAGCAACCGGGCGATGCGATAGCGGACGGCATCGCCCGCCTTTTCGAACAGTGCGAGGCATTCTGCGTGGGCCGCACAGCCGTGCCGGACGATTTTCCGGGGCGAGAGCAGCAGTCCCTCTCCCCGGTTGTAGCGGGCGAGCAGTCCGGGCTCGAGCGCCAGCGCGTGCAGGGTCGTGGAGATCGTGGCGATGGAGTAGTCGTCGATCGACGCGTCGAAATCCTCCGCCGTGCGTCCGGGGTGCTGGTAGGCTGCCGTGCCCAGTTCGGGACTTTTCTCTCCGGCGAAGACGGGAAGAAACATCGCATCGAAATCCACCGGACGGAGCGTGCCGCTCTCGTCCAGCAGAATATTTTCGGGTTTCAGGTCCCCGTGCGCCCAGTCGCTTTCGAGAAGTTCCAGCGCCAGGCGGTCGAACTGTCGGGCCAAGTTGCTGAGGTGCGCTTTGTCGCCGGAGCCGGCGCCCCGCATAACGGCTTCGTAGAGCGTGATCCCTTCGATCCAGTCGTCTATGACCACGTCGCACCACTCGCCCTGCCCGTCGGCCTGCCAAACGTAAAGCTCTTGCCGCAGGAGTTTCTCTTGATAGATCGCTTCGAGATGCTCCATAGGCCGTGTGTAGCATTTGAGCATTTTGTACCGGCCGCCGCAGCGGATTTTGAAAACCACCGCGCTGTTGCCGACCCAGCGCAGGGGTTCGCCGTCCGAAGAACGGCACACTTCGATTTCTCCCAGTGTGCGGGTCAGCCCATAGGGATCTTGAAGAGCCTCGATGAATTGGCGGATCGAATGGAGCATGGATAACAGGATGAAGGGAAGATAAAAACAAGTGGAAAACCGAAGGCTCTCCACTTGCAGGATTGAAGAAAAGCGTACGGGAACGCTTTTCCGGTGTCGGATTAGTGGCAGCAGCCCTCGCCGCAGCCTCCCTTGTGGTCGCTGCAACCTCCCTCATGATCGCCGCAGCCGCCGTCGCAACCGCAGCTGCAGCCGCCTGCCGATTGCAGGTCTTCGGGCGTTACGTCGCGTACCGAAACGACCTCGACCTCGAAATTGAGGGTCTTGCCGGCCATCGGATGGTTGAAGTCCATTTTCACGGTCTCTTCGCCCACCTCCTTGATGGTACCGATCATGCGGTTGCCCTGTGCATCGCTCATCGGCACCTGCGAACCTGCGAAGAGGATGTCTTCGGCCAGCTTGCCGTCCACCATGAATGTATTTTTAGGCAGATCGACGATCGCTTCGGCGATCACCTCGCCGTAACCGTCCTTCGGAGAGAGCGTGAAGGCAACCTTCTCGCCCGGCTCTTTGCCCAGGATCGCCTCCTCGAATTTGGGGAGCAGCATGCCTGTTCCGCAGATGAACTCGAGGGGAGCGCCCGGCTGGGACTGGTCTGCGATTGCGCCGTCAACGGTCAGTTTGTAATCGACCGCTACCATTTTGTTTTTTTCTACTTTCATTGTTTTCAGAAAATTATTTGAGTGTAATTGTGACAAAGATACGATTTTCGCCCGGATTTTGCAATCGGGATGAAATAAACGGATTTATACATTGTATTATTAACGCGAAAACGATGAAAAAATTATTCTTCGCATGGATCATGGCGCTGTGGTGCTTCCCCGCAGTATTCGCGCAGAGCGGGCAGGGGATTCGTTATCAGGGAGAGGTCGGTGTGGGGACCGCTTTCGGAGTAGGATCGAACGCCTACGACCGTTTCGTCCTGGAAACCGTCCACGGCGTGCGCATCGGCCCGCGACTGTTCGTCGGCCTGGGTGTGGCCTGGAACTACTATTCCGCCCGGGGAGATATGCCGGACGATAGTTTCAGGGAGTACACCGACGGAGGCCGTTCGTTCGTCCCGATTTTCGCCGATATGAAGGTTTATTTCCTCGACCGGCGGATTTCCCCCTATCTGAAAGTGGATATCGGTTACGGCATCCACAAGCACGGCGGTATTTATGCTGCGCCGGCCGTCGGTGTGAAATTCGGTTTGGGGAGTGTCCTGGCACTGAACATCGACTTCGGATTCCAGGTGCAGCAGCAGACTGCTCCCGACACTTCGAGCGGTCTGGGAGGTATCGTCCTGCGTGCCGGGTTGAGTTTTTAGGCTCGAATCCTTCGGGGTGAAATAAAAAGGAGGGGCGCAGTCCGCGTCCCTCCTTTTTCATGCAGAGTCCCGGTTTATTCCGTGCAGCGGCAGACCAGATTGCGGTCGCCGTAGCCGTTGTCGATCTTCGACACGTAGGGGAAGAATTTCGACTCGCGGATGAATTCGAGCGGGAACGCTGCCTTTTCGCGCGTGTAGGGATGCGACCATTCGCCGCAGATTTCGGCAGCCGTGTGGGGAGCGTTCACCACCACGTTGTCCGCTTCGCCCGAAGCGGCGGCCTCCTCGCATTCGCGCTTGATTTGGATGAGCGTGGCGATGAAGCGGTCCATTTCGGCTTTCGGCTCCGATTCCGTAGGCTCGACCATCAGGGTTTCGTGTACCGGGAAGGATAGCGTCGGGGCGTGGAAGCCGTAGTCCATCAGACGGTGGGCGATGTCGCCGCAGTCGATGTTGTAGTCTTTCTTGAAGTGGGTCAGGTCGAGAATCATCTCGTGACCCACGCGGCCCGTTTCACCCGAATAGTAGGTGCGGTACTCCGACTTGAGGGCCGACGACATGTAGTTGGCGTTCACGATCGCCATCTCGGTAGCCGCTTTCAGACCTTCGCCGCCCAGCATCTTGATGTAACCGTAGGTGATCGGGAAGAGCATGGCCGAACCCCAGGGTGCCGATGCCACGGCCGTGATGCCTTCGTCGCCGCCGGTGGGGACGATCGAATGCGAGGGGAGGAACTTGCGGAGGTGCTCCGCCACGCAGATCGGACCTACGCCCGGGCCGCCGCCGCCGTGAGGCATTGCGAAGGTCTTGTGCAGGTTCAGGTGGCAGACGTCCGCACCGATGTAGCCGGGGTTCGTGAGGCCTACCTGGGCGTTCATGTTGGCGCCGTCCATATATACCTGTCCGCCGGCGTCGTGTACGGCATCCACGATCTCGCGGATGCGGCTCTCGAATACGCCGTGCGTCGAGGGGTAGGTGATCATCATGCAGGCCAGCTCCGAGCTGTGCTCCTGGGCTTTGGCCTTCAGGTCCTCCACGTCGATATTGCCGTTGGCGTCGCAGTCGACCGTGACGATCTTCATGCCGGCCATCGCCGCCGAAGCGGGGTTGGTGCCGTGTGCCGACGAGGGGATCAGGACGATGTTGCGGTAGCCCTGGCCCCGGCTCTGGTGGTAGGCGCGGATCACCATCAGTCCCGTGTATTCGCCTGCGGCGCCCGAATTGGGCATCAGCGAGCAGGCGGCGAAGCCGGTGATGGTCGCCAGGTCGGCGGCCAGCCCGTCGATCAGTTCGCGGTAGCCTTCGGTCTGGTCGGCGGGAGCGAACGGGTGCATGTTCTGGAACCCGGCGAGCGACAGGGGCTGCATGAGGGCTGCGGCATTGAGTTTCATGGTGCAGGAGCCGAGCGAGATCATCGAATTTGCCAGCGAGATGTCGCGCAGCTCGAGGCGTTTGATGTAACGCATCAGGTCGCTTTCGCAGCGGTAGGTGTTGAAGACGCGTTCGGTCAGGAACTCCGACTGGCGCAGGATCGCGGCCGGGATGGTAATCTCCTCCGACAGTTTGACGGCCTTGGCTTTTTTGCCTTTGGCCTCGGCGAAGATGGCGATTACCTCGTTCACCTCCTCGGGGGTGGTCACGTCGTCGAACGAGAAACGAACCCGATCCTCCGAAGGATAGAAGAAGTTGATGCCGCGTTCGAGCGCCAGCGACTGTACGACGGCGGCTTCCGCCTCTACTTCGAGCGTGTCGAAGAAGTTCTTGGCTGCCAGTTTGTAGTCCATCGCTTCGAGCGCCTTGGCTACCGTTACGGCTGCCGTGTGGGCCGTCTTGGCCGAGCGGCGCAGACCTTCGGCGCCGTTATAGACGCAGTAGAAGCCGACCATCGAAGCCATCAGTGCCGTAGCGGTGCAGATGTTCGAGGTGGCGCGCTCGCGCTTGATGTGCTGTTCGCGGGTCTGGAGCGCCATGCGGAGCGCACGGTTGCCCAGACGGTCGATCGATACGCCGATGATGCGGCCCGGCATGTTGCGCTTATACGCTTCGCGCGTGGTCATGTAGCCGGCGCTCGGGCCGCCGAAGCCCATCGGAATACCCAGACGCTGCGTCGTGCCGACGACGATGTCGGCCCCCCATTCGCCCGGAGCCTTCAGCAGGGCCAGCGACAGCAGGTCGGCAACAGCCGTTACCAGGGCGCCTTTGGCATGGGCCGCTTCGGTGAAGGCGGCGTAGTCGCGCACCTCGCCGTTGGCGGCGGGGTACTGTACGATGGCGCCGAACTCCTTGCCGGTGAATTCATATGTATTGTAGTCGTCGATCACCAGTTCGATGCCGAATGGCTCGCTGCGGGTGATCAGTACGTCGAGCGTCTGGGGGAAGATGTTACGATCGACGAAAAGCTGGTTGCGTCCCTCCTTGACCGCTTCGCGCGAGCGGAGCGAGAACATCATCAGCATCGCTTCGGCGGCTGCGGTGCCTTCGTCCAACAGCGAACAGTTGCCGATCTCCATGCCTGTCAGCGAAATGACGGCGGTCTGGAAATTCAGCAGCGCCTCGAGGCGTCCCTGCGAAATCTCGGCCTGATAGGGGGTGTACGAAGTGTACCAGGCGGGGTTCTCGAAGACGTTGCGCGTGATGGCGGCCGGTACGGCGCAGGGGTAGTAACCCATGCCGATGAACGAACGCAGGGTGCGGTTCTTGGCTGCGAGGGCCTGGATGTGATTCGCGAATTCGTATTCGCTCATGCCCTGGGGCAGGGCGAGCGGCTGTTTCAGGCGGATAGACTGAGGGATGACCTGTGCGATGAGCTCATCGACGGATTTGACGCCGATCACGGCGAGCATCGCTTTCAAATCCTCGGGATTGGTGACGCCGATGTGGCGGTCGGAAAATTTATCAAACATAGGATTTTGAGAATGATTTTTTTATGATTTGTAATTCGAATTTATTCGTTCGGGATCAATATTTGAAACTGCTGCCTCCGATGAACTCCCGCAGGAGCGACGTGGGCGGGATCTCTTCGGGAGAGATCGGGATGAAGTTGTCGAGGAACTTGAGCATGCGTTTGGCCTCGCCGTATTCGGGGACCGTATCGGGTACTTCCCGCAGGATCGGTTCGGCAAAGCGGCGCAGGACCGAAATTTCGTAGAAGAGCGACGAATTGAACATCACGTCGGCATTCTCCTGGTAGGGGAAGATGTGCTTCTCCTCGCCCCGGCGGACGCTTTCCCAGCGGGCGAGCGTCGAAAGGGCGTCGTTGCCCCGCGTGCGGTAGTCGCGCGTCAGGCGGCGCAGCAGCCGGTTGTCGGAGGTGGCGATGCGCGACACGTTGTCGAGGGCCACCGAGGTGAAGCAGGAAACGTAGATCTTGAATTTCCGGGATTCGGGAACGCCGGGCGTCAGGGCCGGGTTCAGTCCGTGGATGCCTTCGACGATCAGTACCGACCGCTCGTCGAGCTGCAAGGGGTTGTCGTGCCACTGGCGGGTGCCGGAAATGAAGTCGTAACGCGGAATATCGACGCTCTCGCCCCGTTCGAGGCGTTTCAGATGGTCGTTGAACTGTTCGAGGTCGATCGCTTCGAGTGCCTCGTAGTCGTACTCTCCTTTTTCGTCGCGTGGCGTCTTTTCGCGGTCCACGAAATAGTCGTCCAGCGAGATCAGTACCGGGTTGAGTCCCAGGACCCGAAGCTGTACGCCCAGCCGCTTGGCGAAGGTGGTCTTGCCGCTGGACGAAGGGCCTGAAATCAACACCAGCCGCACGCCCCGTTCGCGGTTGGCCTCCGCGACGCAGCCGGCCACCTGGGCTAGCTTGTTTTCATGGAACGCCTCTGCGATCTTGATCAGCTCGCTGGCGTCGCCCGCGAGGACTTTCGAGTTGAGCTGTCCGACGGTCGGAACGCCCATGATCTCCACCCACGACTGGTATTGGTGGAAGACGTCGAACATCTTCTCCTGGTGGACGCTCTGTTGCAGCCGCGTCGGATCGGTCCGCAGCGGCAGGGCGATGAAGAAGCCGTTGTAATAGGGGTGCAGGTCGAACTGCGGAGTGTAACCCGTCGAAGGGGTCAGGGCTCCGTAGAAATAACCCGGCAGGGAGTCGATCGTATAAATTTTGCTGTATAACCTCGGCCGGGAGTCGAGCAGGGCGATTTTATCGGCCATTCCGAACCCTTCGTAGATTTTGCGGGCCGTGTCGGTGAGCATCTTCACCCCCTGGATCGGCAGGTTGCGGTCGATGATCCCTCGCATGCGGGCCTTGATCGCGTCGAGGTGTTCGGCGGGAATCGGTCCGAAGCCCGATATTTCGCAGTAGAAACCGCTTGCCCCCAGCGAGTGCCGGATGTAGAGCGTGCGGTCGGGGAACAGCTCCCGGACCGCCTTTTGCAGGATGAACGAGATCGTGCGCTGATATACCCGGATTCCTTCGAAGGAGGTGATGTCGATGAACCGGACCGTTACCGGTTTGTATATTCTGTAGTTGAGTTCCTTGATGCGGTTATTGACATAGGCGGCCAGGAACGGATGCGGCCCGTCGAGCCGGAGCTGCCGTTCGACTTCGAGCAGGGTCGTGCCCATCGCGACCTCGATCGTCCGTCCTGCGTTTTCGCAGATGACCGGAAGGGTGTCTGACATATTTTTGTTCATAAATCGCGTAAAAATACAATTATTTCCTAACTTTGACAAACGTAAACTCTATTTGTGATGAAAAAAATCTTCTTGGGTATTTCGCTGTTGCTGTGTGCGGCGTTGTGTGCGTGCGCACCTCGTGAAAAAGTAGTTATCATATTATCAACGAACGATATACATGCCCAAATCCAGAATTTTCCGCAGTTGGCGACGGCCGTTGCCGAGTGTCGGGACACGGCGTCGGTGATCCTGGTCGATGCCGGCGACCGCTGGACAGGCAACGCCTATGTGGACCAGGCCGAAGGACGGCGTCCCGTGTTGGAGCTGATGAACGAGCTGGGGTACGACGTGGCCACGCTCGGCAACCACGAGTTCGACGTGGGGCAGCAGACGCTGGCCGAAGCGATCGGTTATTGCCGTTTCCCGGTGATCTGCGCCAACATGGTCAGCGAGAACTCGCCGATTCCGCAGTTGAAACCCTATGTCATTCTCGATCGCGAAGGGGAGAAGTTCGCTTTCGTCGCTGCGGTGACCAATTACGGGTACAACAACCATCCGGACGGCCACGACGCCATCTTCGAGGGGTTGCGTTTTACGGATGCCGTGCGGACGCTCGAGGAGTACGAATACCTGCGCGACAGTTGTCAGGTGTTGGTGGCGCTGACACACATCGGTTCGAAATACGACCGGGAACTGGCCGACGAAGCCTCGGAATACGACCTGATTATCGGCGGGCACAGCCACGAGCGGATCAACGAGGTGGAGGACGGCGTGCTCATCACGCAGACGGGCCGCAACCTGAACATGGTGGGGGTTACCGAGGTGCGACTGCGAGGCAAGGAGATCCGGTCCCTGTCGTTCCGGCTGGTTCCGCTGGCCGACTACGCGCCCGACCCGGTTTATCAGGAGATGGTCGAGACCTACCGCAACAATCCGGTGCTGAAGGAGAAGGCCGGAGAGCTGACCGCTACGGCCGACAAGGTGGGGGTGGCCAACATCTTCCTCCAGGCGCTCAAACGCAAGTCGGGCAGCGACGTGGCTTTCTACCACTACGGGGGGATTCGCCGCGACAGCCTTTCGAAAGGCGACCTGACACGGAGCGACATATATGACCTGGATCCTTTCATTTCTTCTGTCAGCGTGATGGAGATGACGCCCGAACAGATGAGCAAAATGGTGCTGACCAAATACAACGACACGGTCAATAAGGGCGAGTCGCATCGGATCGACCTCTTCTCGACCGCACCGTACGTGATCCGTACCGACGGGTACGATGCGGTAGAGGTGATCTTTCCCGGGTTGGTGTCCGGCCGTAAATACAAGGTGGCGATGGGCGACTATGTTTTCAAGAATTACCAGGGACTCGAATATACGAACGGCGAGACTACGCAGTGGCTCGTGCCCGACGTATTGATGGAATACGTCGCCAACGGCGGCAAACCCCTCGCACCCGACAATACGCTCCGGCAGTCGGTCGCAGGTCTGCACGATGACCGGGAGAACCACGACGATCGTGACGACGATTGATCCGGTCCTTTCATCGAAGGACGGGGATCGGTGAGTCGGGTATTATGCGCCGGGGCGGTCGGGCTCCGGCGTTTTGTTGGCGGCGGGGAGCTGAGGGTCGGCCGAAACGGTCGGATTTTCCGAGGCGTTTCGGCGCAAGTGTCCGGCTTGTCGGTTGTGTCTTGCACGGTATTTGCCCGGAATGCAGGGAAACCGCGACGGTTCGGCAGGTTGCCGGATCCGCAGGCGGCAGCTTCTTTAGCGTATGGTGCAAGCGACTCCGTTGAATCTTTTGGTGAAGTCCCATTTGGCGTTGCTGTTGTGCAACATCATCTGGGCATGCGACTATCCCTTTTACAACCTCGTGCTGTCGAAGTACGTGGCCCCGATCGCGCTGGTTACCGCTTCGCTTTGCGCGGCGGCACTTTTCTCGCTCGTTCCTTTGCTTTGGAGCAAGGCGAAGCCGATCGCCCGCAAGGACATCAAGACGATGATCGGTGCGGCCCTGCTGATCGGCGTAATCCGCAAGGTGCTGCTCATGTACGGTTTGTCCCGCACGTCGCCCATCGACGGATCGATCATCGACACGATCACGCCGCTGCTGGTACTGCTTATTTCCGTGGTGCTCGGTATCGATAAATTCACGCGCCTCAAGATCGCCGGTCTGGTGTTGGGCATGGCAGGTGCGGTGGGTGTCGTCCTGCTGGGAGCCAGCGGCGGACATACGCACTCCGGACTAGTCGGCAACCTGATGATCGCGGGCTGCGCCCTGGCTACTTCCTGCTACATGGTCTGGTTCAAAAAGTTGATCGCCAGGTACGATGTCGTCACCATGTTGCGCTGGGTCTATTGTCTGGCGGCGCTGATGGTACTTCCGTTCGGTGCCCGGGAGTTGGTGCATACCGATTTCGCGGCGATGGATACCGACATCCTGCTGGCGACGTTGTTCGTGGTCTTCGTGCCGACGTATGTCCCGAACCTGTTGCTGAACTATTCGCTCAAATACGTACAGCCGACCGTTTCGAGCATCTATACCTACCTGCAACCCGTTCTGGCCGTCGTCCTGTCGGTGGCGATGGGCCTCGACCGCCTGCATCTGGATACGGCGCTCTGCGCGTTGGTTATCTTCTTCGGCGTGGGGCTGGTGATCCGCTCCTATCGCGGCCCGGCCGTACCTTCGGCTCCGCTGCCCGTCCATACGCATTGATTTTCTGCGTAAAAAAGGTCGAAAGTTTGCAGATTGCCGATTTCTTCCTATCTTTGCACTCCCCGTATGCGCACGATGCGCGAGGGGAGTGTTTTATTATTAACCATTTAACGAGCGATTGCATCGCATTTAATTTCCACATGGAAGAAGCAAAAAAAGTTGCAAACGAGAACTTTGACTGGAACGCGTTTGAAAACGACCTGGGCGTTTACGACCAGCCCAAAGAGCAGATCGGCGAGGCTTATGACAAGACTCTTTCGAACATCGCCGCAAACGAGGTGACCGAAGGTACGGTCATCGGTATCAACAAGCGCGAAGTGGTCGTCAATATCGGCTACAAGAGCGAGGGTATCATCCCCATTTCGGAGTTCCGTTACAACCCGGATCTGAAAATTGGTGACGAAGTAGAAGTAGTATTTAGAAAAATAAGAGAAGATGGAGAAGAAGGAGTAATAACATATGGATACAAATTCAAACTCAAAGAATGATACTGGAATATTATTAATAGGTCATGGAAGTAGACTACCATACAACAAAGAAGTTATAAGTGCAATTGCAGAAAAATATGCACAAACAAAACCTGATTACAACATAGAAGTAGGATTCATGGAATTAGCTGAACCAAACATACCAACAGCATTTAACAAACTTAAAGAAACAGGAGTTAACAGAATAATAGTAACACCTATCTTTTTAGCACATGGAATGCATACAAAAAGAGACATACCAACAATACTTGGATTAGAACCAGAAGTAGACCTAGAAAAACTACACATGCACCAACATGAACATAATCATAGTCATC